>Ga0308167_1000119_pt1 | contig 189861 bp, 164 predicted proteins | sample PhyCR1_2_FD_202138 | JGI IMG/M metagenome (GOLD analysis project Ga0308167, IMG submission 202138) | Phyllosphere microbial communities from UC Gill Tract Community Farm, Albany, California, United States - DLSLRC.R1 | ecosystem: Host-associated > Plants > Phyllosphere > Unclassified | place...
TTCGACGGCGTCACCGCGGTCGCCGTGGTGGGGCAGATCCTGCTCGACGTCGAGCCGCCGCGCGAGAACGGCACTGCGTGAGCTTCAGCACCGAGTCCCGTCTGACGCGCACCACGGCGGGCACCAGCACGTCGACGCGCACGTCGACGGTCACGCGCTACGACCGCACGCGCCGCGGACCTGTCCGCGGCGCCGTCTTCGGCGTGCGTCGGGCCGCTCGCAGCACGGAGCGCGCAACCCGTGCGGCTGTCGCGTGGGTGCGTGAGACGGTCACATCCGCCGGGATGCTGGTCGTCGCGGCGCTAGTCCTGTGCGTCACTGCCGGGCTGCTGTTCGGCTGGGTCGAGGCGTGGGCGGTGGCGGCGATCGCGCTCGTGCTGCTGATCGCCTGCATCCCCTTCATCCTCGGCACCCACGACTATCGCATCGAGCTGACCCTCGACCGCGACCGCGTGGTCGCCGGTGCAGAGATCGGTGCGACGCTCGACGTGCGCAACAACAGCGAGCGTCTGTCGCTGCCCGGCATCGTCGACGTTCCCGTGGGGGAGGGGCTCGTCGAAGCGCACGTCCCCCTGTTGCGCCCCGCCGCCCACCATCGCGAGCAGCTGACGATCGCCGCCCACCGCCGCGGTGTCATCGACGTCGGCCCCATGACCATCACCCGCGGTGATCCGATCGGCATCCTGCGCCGTGAGCTGCGCTGGCCCGATGTCCAGCGCATCCACGTGCATCCGGTCACGGTGCGCCTGCCCAGCACCAGCGCCGGTCTCATCCGCGATCTCGAGGGCACGCCGAGTTCGACCCTCGTCGATGCCGACCTCTCGTTCCACGCGGTGCGCGAGTACGTCGTGGGCGATTCGCAGCGGCACGTGCACTGGAAGTCGACCGCCAAGACCGGCAAGCTCATGGTGCGTCAGTACGAGGAGTCGCGGCACGCTCGCATCGCCATCATCCTCGACCTCGACAGCGAGTCGTACGAGAGCGACGACGAGTTCGAGAACACGGTCAGCGCCGCCGCATCCCTCGCCCTGCAGGGTGTGCGCGACGGTCGTGACGTGCTCTTCTCGGTGAGCAACGAGATCCCCGAGCACAGCCGTGCCGAGTTGCTGTCGATACGCACTCTTCCCACGGTGACTCCCAAGGCCCTCCTCGATGCCACCTCGACCATCGATCCGGCCGACCGCGTGATGCGGCTCGAGGCGGTCGCCGCGCTCACCGCCCAGTCCTACCCCGACCTGTCGATCGGATTCCTGATGACGGGCTCGCGCATGCCGCTCGAGCGGCTGCGCCACGCCGCCATCACTCTGCCGGCGGCGGTCGAGGCGGTCGCGGTGCGCAGCGAACTCGGCGAGCAGCCCACCCTGCGCACGGCGCGCGAACTGGCCGTGATGACGCTGGGCGCACTCGGCGACCTTCCGCAGATGCTCGCCCGCGGAGCACTGCGATGAGCGCCGCGGGTCCGCGGCGCGGCGTCGCGAGGTCGCGCCGGACGTTCGCGCTCTCGGCTCTGACCCTCTGGTCTCTCGGATATGTGCTGGTCGGCATCGGTCTCGCCACGGCGGCTGCATGGCCGGTGTACGAGTCCCCCCGGGCGCTGGCGGTCGGCCTGATCGGCGGCCTGCTGGGCATGGTCGTCGCCGTGCTGACCCGGCTGCTGCGGTGGGGGCTGCTGATCGGTGCGCTCGCGGTGACCGGCGTCTATCTGGTCGTCTCGGTTCCGCTCGCCATCCCATCGGCGCTCTCGTCGCTTCCCGCGTTCCTGGGCGGAATCCGCGACGCGGTGCTGGGGGTGGTGCTCGGCTGGAAGCAGATGCTGACGCTGAATCCGCCCCTCGGTGAGTACCAGGCGGTGCTCATCCCGCTCCTCGTGGTCATGCTGTTCGGTTCCTTCATCGCCACTCTGCTCGTGCTCGAAGGCGGACGTCGGGCGACCATAGCGGTTCCCGTCGTGACGGCGATGAGCGTCTTCGGCATCGCCTTCGGTGTGAGCGGCACGACGGCTCCGCTCTCGGTGCTCGGCGTCGCGCTTCCCGCTCCTCGGGAATGGCTGATCGGCGTCGCGCTCTTCGTGGTCTCTCTCGTCTGGCTGGTCGGACGCTCGCGGCTTCAGCGCGCACAGGCGCTGCGCACCGTCGCGGCGGCGAACATCTCGCGCCGGGCGACCCCGGTGTGGCTCACGATCCGTCGGCATCTCCTGTCGGCCGGTCTCGCGGTGATCGCCCTCGTCGCCGGTTTCGCGGTGGCGCCCGCCGCGGCCGGCTGGAGCGACCGCTCCGTTCTGCGCGACGAGGTCGAGCCGATGATCGTCGTGCAGCAGCAGGCGAGCCCCCTCAGCGCCTACCGGTCGTGGTTCACCGGCAGCACTCTCGATGACACGGTCGTGCAGGTGGAGGGTGATCCTGGAGCGCTGGAGCGCCTCCGGCTCGTCACCCTCGACTCGTACGACGGCGAGGACTTCCACATCGCGCCGGACGACCGGTTCAGCCGGTTGCCCCGCAGCGCGGTGCCCGGCGAGGGCCGCGTGTCGCTCGGGATCACGATCGGCGACGCCTACCGGGGCATCTGGGTCCCCTCACCGGCCGGTCTCGCCGAGGCGCCGGACTTCTCGGGTGCGCGCGCCGAAGCGCTCGCCGACGGGTTCCACGTCAACTCGGGCGGCGACACGGCGATCACCGTGGCAGAGGCACCCGGCGGGGGAGAAGGGCTCGTTCCGGGCGATCGCTACAGAGTGCTCGTGGACGCCCCGGCGAGCCCCGGCGACATCACCGCCGTGCAGGGCGGTGCCTCGAACCTCGACACCGACCTGTATCCCGCGCTCACCGAGTGGGCCGAGATGCAGGAGCAGCCCCGCACCGGGGCCGGGTATCTCGAGATCATCGACCGCCTGCGCTCCCGCGGTTACCTCAGCCACGCGCTGATCGACGATGAGGCGGCGGCGGGATGGATCGCCTCGTTGAAGGAGTCCGAGGGGTACGCGTTCGCACCCAGCTATGCGGGACACTCCGCGGCCCGCATCGAGGAGCTGTTCACCGACCTGCTCGAACAGGAGCGCAGGGCAGGCTCGGATGCCGCGCCGGAGCTGCTCGTGTCGGCGGTCGGCGACGATGAGCAGTTCTCAGTGGCAGCGGCGCTTCTCGCCGAGCACTGGGGGCTCGAGTCCCGAGTCGTGATCGGTGCGCGCCTTGCGGCCGCAGAAGAGGTGCCCGGCATTCCCGCCTGCACGGAGACCTGCACGGGCGCGAACATGAGCGCCTGGGTCGAGGTGAGAGGACCGGGCGGCGAGTGGATGCCGGTCGACACCACACCGCAGTACGCGATGCTTCCGAGTTCCATCACCGAGGGCGAGCAGCTGCCCGAGCATCCCACGGTGCCCGAGCAGCCCCGGTCGGAGGCGTTGGATCCGCCTCAGGCGCAGAGCGATTCCAACAATGACGCGCCTCCGCTCGAGTCGCCGCAGTCAGAGGTGCTCGCCGTCCTGCTGCCGATCCTCCGCGCTGTGGGGCTCGGCATGCTCGCGCTGGCATTGCTCGCGCTGCCCTTCCTCGTGCTGCTGCTGGCCAAACGGCAGCGAGCCAGGGCCCGCCGAACCGCCGAAGATCCCGAGGTGCGTCTCGCCGGGGCGTGGGAGGAGCTGGTCGACGTGTACGCCGACCACGATGTGCCGATGGATGCCGAAGGCACCCGCATCCAGCGCGCGCTCTCGACCGACCGAGAGGCAGCGGACCGCCTGGCAGAGATCGTCGATCGCGCCGTGTTCGCCGAGCATCCTCCGACGGACGAGGATGCGCGCGCCGCCTGGGAGATCGTCGACGCCGAGCGGACGGAGCTCGCAGCGGCAGGCAGATGGTGGCATCGCATCGTCATGCGCGTGCGACCGACGTCGTTCGTCGGTCGCATACGGGGCGCGAACGGTCGTGGATTCACGGCCGCCGTGCCTGTGCTCGCTACGCTCGGATTGACCTGGTCGCCCGGCGACCGGAAGAAGGGGAACTCATGATCGCGCCCGTGGATACCGGCTACGTCACGATGCTCGCCATCGTCGGCGGCGTCGGCGTGCTCATCGGCCTCGCCGTCTACGTCTGGTACGCGCTGGCGCTGTCGCGCCTCTTCCCGCGCATCGACGGAGAGGGGTGGAAGGGCTGGGTCCCCATCCTCAACGAGGCGGAGATCCTGGCGCGCGGCGGAGTGCCGGCGTGGTCGGTGGTGTTCTACTTCATCCCGATCGTGCAGCTGTACGGCATCTACCTCAAGGTCGTCGCGACCCACCGCATCAATCGGAGGTTCGGTCGCGGTGCGGGAATGACGGTGCTCGCGATCCTTCTGCCCCCGGTCTGGGCGACGGTTCTCGCCTGGGGGGCGCCGCCGTATCCCGAGGGCGAACGCCTGGCCGCTCTGCAGCCCGGCCCGCGCCGAACCTCGCAGCCCACGGCCACCCCGGCGAGGGACGCATCGGGATACACGATCCCGTCCCTGGCTCCGCATACCCAGAGCCAGCCTGACGCCCCCGCGCCCGTGTTCCCCGACTACGCCGCACCGAGCCGTCCGGCCGTGCAGCCCGACCGGAATGCGACCGCAGCCGCGGCGAGCGGTGGTCCCGCGGGTTCAGGGTGGGGCGCGCCTCCCGTCCCGGGCGCCCCGCCGGTTCCCGTCGCCGGACAGCCCCCGGTGCAGGGTGCGCCGGCGGCATCATTCGCTCCGCCGCAGCCGCCCGCCTCGTCCTTCGCGCAGCAGCCTCCTGCTCCTCAGCCTCCTGCTCCTCAGCCTGCGGCTCCTCAGGCGCCGGCTTTGCAGCCTCCTGTGCCGCCCGCGCCGGTGCGCGCACCTGAGCCCCCTGCGGTGGAGCAGCCACCCGCCGTGAACCCGCCGGCTCCGACCGAGGCGCACCCGACCACCGGCATCATGGCCGCAATGGGTGGCGCGCCTGTGGCTCCGGCGGCGCCGCAGCCACCCGCGCCGCCGGTACCGGTATCCGACGACGTCGTGCCTCAGCAACCGGCACAGACACCGGCGCCGACACCGGCGCCGGCCCCGGCATCCGCTTCCGTGCCCGAGTTCGAGCGGCCGACGGAGAACGCGCCTGAGGCGCCCGCCGAAGAGGTGCAGCGGATGGTGCGGCCCGCTCCGCCCTCGTTCCGGGATGGCGGCTTCTCGGATGAACAGCCGCAGGCGCCGGTGATCCGTCCTGTCCCGTCGTCCCCCGCAGCTGCGGGGACCACCGCGGATGTGCATACGGCCGCGGTGGTGCCCCCGGCCGATGCAGCGCCCGCACCCGCGGTCGAGGAACCCGTCCCGGCGCCCCTCGCGATGCCGTTCGGAGGCCTCGCGGCCGACGTCGACAAGACGGTCGTCACACCGCGTCCGACGCACGATGTCGACGAGGACCTCGACGCCACCGTCGTCGTCGCCCGCAAGCGCGGAGTCCGCCGATCGCTCGTGCTCGATGACGGACGGAAGTTCTCGCTGTCCGGCGCCAGCGTCGTGATCGGCCGCAATCCGATCGGCGAGCCGGGCGAGCAGCGACTCGCCATCTCCGATACGACCCGCACGCTGTCGAAGACGCACGCTCGTCTCGTCGTGCACGACGACGAGTGGCGTCTCACCGATCTGCACGCCACGAACGGCGTCGTCGTGGTCGAGGAGAACGGCACCGAGACCCTGCTCGATCCCGGAGAGAGCGTCACCGGCAACGGCCGCTTCATCCTCGGTGAAGTGGGGATGCATGTGATCGCGGAGCGCGATTCATGACGCTCTCCTCGGTCGTCCTCAGCGTCGCGTCACTCACCGACACCGGTCTCACGCGCTCGGCGAATGAGGACTCGGTGCTGGTGGCGTCTCCGGTCTTCCTCGTCGCGGACGGCATGGGCGGGCATGAGGCGGGCGATCGTGCGAGCGCTGCGGTGGTGGAGGCGTTCGAGCCGCTTCGCGGGGCGACGGTCGACGTCGCCGACATCGGACAGGCATTGAGTCGCGCTTCCGCTGTGGTCGATGACATCTCCGCCGAGCACAAGCGCGGGGCAGGAAGCACCGTGACCGGTGTCGCTCTCGTCGATCACGACGGCGTGCCGCACTGGCTCGTCTTCAACGTCGGCGACTCCCGTGTCTACCGGCACCACGGCAACGAGCTGACACAGCTGACGATCGATCATTCGCTGGGGCAGGAACTGGTGGATGCCGGTGAGCTCCGCGCCGAGGATCTCTCGACGTTCTCGCAGCGCAACGTCATCACGAGGGCGATCGGTGCTCCCGACAGCACCGCGGACAGCTGGCTGCTGCCCGTGGTCGACGGCGAGCGACTGCTGATCTGCTCCGACGGCCTGAGCGGCGAGGTGAGCGACGAGGCGATCCGAGCGACCCTGACGATGAACGGGCGACCGGAGACCGCGGCAGCGGCTCTCGTGAGCCGGGCGCTCAAAGCGGGTGGTCGCGACAACGTGTCGGTCGTCGTGATCGACGTGATCTCGGGAGGCGCGAACGGGCGCCCGGACGACCTCATTGCGGGCCGCGATGCCGCATCCGCCTCGCTGACCGATTCGATGCTCGAGGGCACGACGATCCCGGTTCGAGCCAGATGACGGACGACGAGACCGAGGTCGAAGAGACCGTCATGCTGACCAGACGCGATCGGCGCCGGGGGAGACCGGTCGCGGAGTCCGGCGAAGTCGCCGAGTCTGCTGAGCCCGTCGAGCCTGCCGAGTCCGCTGAGCCCGCCGAGCCTGCCGAGCCCGCTGAGCCCGTCGAGCCTGCCGAGCCCGCCGAAGTCGCCGAACCCGCTGAGCCAGCGGATGACGTGGACGAGGCGACGGTCGTCGTCGACCGGAGACCCGCGGAGGCTGAGGAGCCAGGTGCCGATCGGGAGGACGACCCTGTCGACGAGTCGACGGTGCTCGTCTCCCGGACGCCGCGTCGTGTGCGACGCAAGAGATCGGAACAGCCCGCCGACAGCGACGACTCTGCCGACTGCGCAGAGGCTGACGTGCCCGCCTCGTTCGAGGCGGGCACGGATGCGCCGGCACCGGAGATCTACCGGCCGCGTCCGGCCCCGCTCGGCCCTTCTGCCCCGCCCGTCGTGATCGGCGCCGCGGCGCCCACGCGCACGGTGGACCCGGATCTCCCGTCGGTCGCGAAGCAGGGACTGCGCTGGAGCCGGGCGGCCCTCATCACGTTCGCAGCAGCCTGCGTCGTCTCCGTCGCGGGTCTGGTGGGTCTGGGCTTCTTCGTCTTCGGGTGACGCCCTCACCCTGACGGAGCCGTGCTCAGCGTCCGCGCACTCCCACCGGCCGTCGGGCCGCCTGGGTGCCCTGAAGCGGCCGCGCCGTGTCGCTGCGGACCATCGCGCCGCGCGTCTCAGTGAAACGTGCTCGGGTCACCCGATGCCGGACCGGGGATGTTGAGCAGTCCGCCTTCGCGTTCGACCTCGACCGGATCCACGACCGGCTGCTCTCTGCGGCGACGCAGCACGATGAGGATGCCGAGCACACCGAGCAGAGTCGCTCCGCCGATCGCGGTGAACAGCGCGGCCTCCCGTGTGAGCAGGAACGGCGACGCTCCATGGTCGGGGGCGGCGGTGGCTGCGGGCGGTCGCACGGCGCTCTCCGAGGTGTCGAAGTATGGGCTCACGGGCCCGCGCGTCGTCTCATCCGGGAGCAGCTCGATGGCGGCGAGCGGCTGGATGAAGCCCCAGCCGTCGATGTCGTCCCGATTGTCGGCGTCGGTTCGCAGCGCGGTGGCGGTGAGCCGATACGCCCAGCCGGCGGGCGGATCCTCGGGGTGCGCTTGCGCCACCAGTGCGGCAGCCGCGCTCGCGTATCCGGTCGCGAAGCTCGAGGCAGGGGCATCGGCGGCGAAGACGCAGTCGCCCCCGCCGACCGCGGCGCTCAGCACCGTGCTTCCGGGGGCTGTCACGCCGACCTGGGGGCCGTGGATCGAGTCATCGGTCGCGCGTCCGGTGGCGTCGGCCGCGCTGACCCCGAGAACCTGCTCATAGGCCGCGGGGTAGCGAGCGCCGTCTTCCGCGTCCGGATCTGACGCCCTGTTCCCGGCGCTCGCCACGACCAGGGCGCCGACGGCGGACGCGTGTTCGACCGCCGCCCGGAGATCGGGGGAGTCGGCTGTCTGCGAGATCGAGACGTTGATGATGTCCGCGCCGTTGTCGGCCGCCCAGTGGATGCCGTCCGCGATGCGCTGCGAGGTGGGCCCGTACCCCTTGTCCTTGTCCTGCTGCTGCTCGCTGCGGAACACTCGCACGGAGAGCAGCCGGGCGTCGGGCGCGAGCCCGACGACGCCGGAGTCCGCGACCGGCTGTGCGGCGATCTGCCCGGCGATCGCCGTGCCATGCCCGGTCGTGTCGGTCAGACCGTCAGCCCGCTCGCCGTCTCCGACTAGATCGACACCGCCGATCACGGCTCCGGCGAGATGCGGATTGCCGGCATCGATGCCCGAGTCGACGACGGCGACGACGACCCCTCGGCCCGTGGCGACGCGGTGGGCCTCGTCAGCACCGAGCAGTGCGAGGGCGGGTGGGACCTCGGGCGTGAACACCACGTTGCCGGGTGTGCAGGCATCGCCGGACGTCGCCATCGATGCGATCGACGTCGGGACGGCAGGCGATGCCAGAGCGGATGCCGGTGCGCCCAGCAGCGTGGCGCCGAGGATGACGGCCGTGAGAGCGGCTGTGCGGCCGCGCATCAGTCGGTCCCCGAGCCGGGCGACTCTTTCGCAGCATCGGAGGTCAGCGCGGGGCCGGCGGCGAAGAACTCGATCCACGCGTCCGACACCTGTCCGACGTCATCGGGGGAGTACCCGAGCTGAGCGATGGGGCCGCTTGCGGACTCCTCGGCGTTCTGCGCTGCTGCAGCACCGGGGATCGCGAACGCGGTGCCGGATTCGTCGATGAGCACGGCCAGACCCGCCGCGTCCTCGGACCCACCCGTGACCTCGACGAGGGCGCCGCCACCGACCTTCACATCGACGCCGGAGCGCTGCTCGGGCAACTCGGTGGTCGTCGCCGCGAGCACCGTGTGCGCGTCATCGGTGAGCATCGCGCAGGGCGTCTCGCCGGCGGCGAGCGTGGTCAACGGCAGCGTCGGCCAGTCCTCGCCCCCGATGTACGGGCGGGTCTCCACGTCGGCGACCTCGGCGGGGGAGACCTCCTGCTGAGCACCGACCTCCTGGCCGCTGCCGAGGAGGTAGAGCTGATACGCGAGGGGACTGAGCCTGGCGAGCTCGCCGGTGCCGAGCGCCACGTAGCGCTCGTCGGCAGGGCTGCCCTGGGTGTGCACGATCGTGCCGGCTCTCAGATCCGTTCCGGGCACCGATGCGCCGACGCCGTTGATGCGGATCGGCTCGAGCTCGTCACCGGACTCGAAGAGGTTGAGCCATCGTCCGTCGACCTCGAGGACGTCGCTGGTGCCGAGTCCGACGGCGCGGAGCACGGCGTTGGCATCGTCGGCGGGCACTGCGTGGCGTTTGTCGTCTGCGATCACGAACAGCTCGTCGCCGCGCTGGACGACGGCACCGGTTCCCGTCGACACCTCGGCGATCGGCGCGCTCGACAGTGACACGGCGGCGCCGGCCGTGTCGTCGATGCACGCTGTCCAGGAGGAGTTGATCAGCGCCGCGGGCGCGGGCAGATCATCGGGCGCACCGAGGATGCCGATCGAGGGGCCGACCGGGATCCCGTCGAGCGCCGCCTGATCCGTGCGCACCACCTTGAACTCTCCGGCGGGAATCAGAAGCCGCGCGCTGGCCGTGTTGATCACCGGGTACAGCGTGCCCTCGACGGAGACGTAGCGGGCACCGGTGTCGGTGGCGACGATCAGGCGGTTGTTCTGCCAGTCGCCGGGGAGCCCGGGCTGCATGATTCCCCAGAACACCCCGACGAGGATCACGCCGACCGTGAGTGCGACTCCGGCGACGACCGCGCGCAGGGGCTTGGCGGGATCGAGCTCTTTGCCCCCGGGGGCTCCGCCGGTGAACGCCGAGAGGAGGCGGCGCCTGCTGAAGCCCTGGGCCTCGATCAGATCCTTCTTGGTCGCCATGGGTCAGATGAGTCCGGCCGTCGTGACGCCGAGCGGCAGCAGCAGAGCGAGTGCGATGACCTCGACCGTGTCGCCCAGCCTCGTGAGCCGCAGACGCGCTTTCGGCGTGAGCAGCGTGAGACCGACCAGGATCACGGTGGCCACGACGAGGATGAGAAGCATCCAGGTGCGGACGTCGGGCAGAGCGAGTGCCACCGTCACACCGGTGACGGCGAGCCCGATCGCGCCGATGGCCATGAGGACGAGCACGCCGAGGCGCGCGTGGATCTGACGCGACTGGAACATCATGCCCACGAACGCGAGCACGCAGAGCAGAGCGCCGAAGACGCCGCTCCCGGCGACCAGAGGGGTCGCGATCAGCGCCGCGAGGCCCAGCGCAGCGCGCAGTGCGATGAGAGTGCGTGTCCCCGCGGCGGCGCGTCGCTTGACCTCGTCGGCATCGATGGGCTCGGGTGCGGCGAACATGTCGGCGTCGCTCTGAGGCGAGATGACTCTGATGCGCGTCGAGCTGAGAGCGAGCCACGGGATGCCGTTCGCGAGCAGTGCGGTCGTGGCGAGCATGATCGCGTAGGGAGCGAGCGCATCGCCGAAGATCGCGGCGGTCGTCGCGGTGATGCCGATCGAGGCGCCGAGCGCGATCGGCACGAGATGGATCTCGGGCTTCTCCTGGGTGACGGCGAGGCCGAGGCCGCCGACGATGACGAGACCCAGTCCCATGGCCGCGAGCGGCCAGCCCCAGATGCTCTGCACGGGAACGGCGAGGAAACCCGCGAGCCCTCCGTATGCCGCGGCGGTGAGTCCCAGGGCGTGTCCGGCTTCCGGCTGACGGAGGCGCATGAGCACGGCGGCCGCGACGCTGAGGACGATGGCTCCCGAGCCCGCGATGATCGCGGGCAGGAGGGACGTCGGCGGTGTGGCGACGAGCAGCAGCGCGCAGAGGGCGAGGAAGGTGAGGCTGACGAAGAGCGCTGTGCGCGAGCTGTCCGCGGGCGTCCAGGAGCCGTGCTGCTCTGCCGTCGCGTCGATCACCGCTTCGACGACGTCGTCGTAGACACGCGGCTCCTGCATGAGGCCGCCGCGGACGAGAGTGAGCAGCTCTCCGTCGTGCACACCCTGCGCCGCCGCGCCGCGTGCCGGGTCCAGGGACGTGCCATCGGCTCGCTGCAACGAGTAGCCGCCGTGGGTGAGAGTCGGGTCGAGCACGCCGAGACTCCGGGCGAACCCAGGGATGATCTCGACCAGCGGGACCTGCGACGGCACGCCGACGTCGAGCCGACGGTCGTCGCTGACGACGGAAAGCCGCAGCACGGTGCCTGCCGTTGCGCTGCTCTGAGTCATGGAACGATGCCCCCTCCATGGTGTGCAGCCGGGCGGGAGGAGACCCGTGGCTGCGCATTCCGCCTTTCACCCTAGTTGAGGCGTGCGACAACGCACAGTCGCAGGATGCGACGTTTCTCCATCGACTGCACGATCTCCCAGAGGATGCGCTGTGCGTTCTGGTGATCGCAGGCAGGACCTCTCGAGCCTCTACTCGATACTCGAAGCGCGGGGGAACCAGTGCGCTGATCGTGTGCCCGTGACAGGGCGCGGAACTGCGCATCTTCGATTTTCTCCATCGACTGCAGGATCTCCGCTCGGATGCATCATGAAATCTGGCGATTCGTTCCGATGTGTTCTAGCCTGTGTCGTGAAACAGATTCGTGGGGGGTTGTTTCGTTGTCGTCCCAAGACTGGGATGCGCTCCCCCGCACGTGTGTCCCATGTGGACCGGAGGGAGTGAGTTATGGCTGATGTCATCTCCGCAGAAGAAGGGGCTCTGCGTCGCGGAGCCCAGGCGGTGCGGGAGACCAAGTCCGGGATCGACCAGCAGACCAAGAAGGTCCGCGGTGAGATCGAGCAGCTGCGTGGTTTCTGGACCGGTGCGGCTGCTGTGTCGTTCACGACGCTGATGTCGCGCTGGGACGAGCAGGCGCGTCAGCTGAACGAGGTCCTCGTGACGCTCGAGGATGCTCTTGCGGGCACCGAGCGTGACCAGGCTGCGACCGAAGAAGCTCACCAGCAGACCATCTCGGGCCTCGGCTCGATGATGGGCGCCTGAGCGTAGACCACAGAGATTTCAAGGAGAACATGATGCAGTCGATGTCAGTTCGCCCGGAGCAGGTCAACGCTCTGGCAGCGCAGATCCGCAGCGGGTCGCAGGGTATTCGTTCCGAGCTGGACCGTCTCGAGTCCGAGGTCAGCAAGCTCCGTGCGGCGTGGGATGGTTCCGCGCAGCAGGCGTATGACCAGGCTCAGGCCAAGTGGAACCGTTCGCTGAGCGAGATGCAGCAGCTTCTCACGCAGATCGCGGGCAAGACCGAGGAGATCTCGGGCCAGTACGTCCAGACCGACAAGTCGGCCGCTGGGCGTTTCGGGGCCTGATCCGTGGCGCGGGCCCGACGCAGCGATGCGCCGGGCCCGCGCCGTCTGCTGTGCTGTTCGGCGATCGAGTCGGAGGGCGCAGCAGATGTTTCGGAATCATCTGCCGTTGTGAAGGGGAGGGGCGTCGATGAGCATCGCAATCGACTTCGATGGAGTGTTCGCTGAGCTGAAGCGGATCCTGCGTGAGCTGCAGGAGTTCCCCAGCCCGTCTGAGGTGGCGGTCTCGGAGGGAGGGTCGTCGAAGGCCACCGTCGACTTCCGGCGGGCCGTGGCCGATGCCGCGCAGTCGATGGGAGACGCCACGGCGCGGACCATCGCCAAGATCCAGGACACCCACGACGTGATTCGCGCCGCCGTGATGCAGATCGCCGAGCAGGACGCGTCGCTCGCCGACGAGACGAAGCTGATCGTGTCGCTGCTGGACTCGGCCGTCGCCCAGGGCGACGGCGACACCGCGACATCGACAGGCGCTGGGACCGGCGCGGCGGGTGGGGGCTCAGCCGGAGTCCAGGCATCTGCACCGACGTCTACGGGTGCCGATGAGCCCGAAGAGGCCGACTACTGATGAGACGCACTCGCCGCGGAGTGATCGCGGCGGTCGGCGCTATGGCGCTGGCCGCCGCGATCGCGGTGCCCTCGAGCGCGACAGCGGCCGCCGCATCGGGTCTGTGGTGGTTCGATCGCGGCAAGGTCCAAGAGGCGCACGATGCGGGCTTCGACGGGGCGGGAATCAAGATCGCCGTGATCGACAGTCAGATCAACCCCGACGTGGTCGGGCTCCGCGGGGCGAACCTCACCGTCGATGACTCCTCATACTGCTTCGACGCGACCGGCCAGCCGTATCCGGCGGTCTCTGCCGAGTACGGCAAGTCCTCTCACGGCACCCAGGTGGTCTCGATGATCGCCGGAACCGGCGAGGCTCCGGCCGGGGGCGCCCCGGTCAAGGGTGTGGCGCCGGGGGCAGAGGTGGTCTTCTACAGCACCGGCGTCCTCGACGGCGTCCTCGGCGAAGACGGCGGCGATGCGGAGTGCCTCCAGGAGAACGGCGAGGAGCTGGGCGACGACGGTCGTTTCGCTCTCGACCGCGCGATCTCGGACGCCGCGGCAGATGGCGCCGACATCATCTCGATCTCCTCCGGAAGCAGCATCAACATGCGGCAGGGTCTCGCCGACGCCTATGCCTCCGACGCGGTCGTCGTCGCCGGCATGTCGAACGAGGACGGGATCAGCCTGTGGCCCGCGGGGCTCAACGGAGTCGTCGCGGTGCAGGCGTTCGGTGAGGACGGCAAGATCCAGACCGGAACGAACGGCAAGCCGAACCTGGCGGAGGACGTCGTCGTCGCCGCACCCGGGGTCGGGCTCCTCCTGCAGGGGACCCCGGATTCCTGGGACGCCCAGCAGATCGGGTCGGGAACGTCGTTCTCGACGCCGATCGTCGCGGGCTTCCTCGCGATGGTCAAGCAGAAGTACCCGGATGCGACAGCAGGGCAGCTGATCCAGAGCCTGATCCACAACACGGGCACCAAGGGCGAGCACGAGCCGGAGTGGAACGACAGCACCGGGTATGGAGCGGCCTCCCTCACCGGGATGCTCGCGGTCGACCCGTCGAAATATCCTGACGTAAATCCGCTCTTCGACACCGAGGACACGTACGCGCAGCCGTCTCTCGGCGACGTGAACGAGGCGAAGGCGGCGCTCGGAGGCGGCGCGCAGACACCCGTCCCGACGGACGGGCCGGTCGCCGAGCAACCCGATCAGCAGGCATCGCCGATCACTCCCTGGCTCATCGGCGGAGGGATCGTCCTCCTGCTGCTGGTGATCGGCGGGATCATCCTCGCGATCGTACTGACACGCTCCTCACGACGAGACACCACCGAACAAGGGGGAAACCATGGCCGGTAAGCAGATGGGCCCGGGCGGGTACGAGGCGGAACTGAACCGCATCCGGCAGCTCGACGACTCGATCATCCCGCGGCTCTCGGCCGTGACGAATGCGTTCACCTCACTGGAGCGAGCGCTCTCGGCCGTGCGCCTCTCCGAGTTCTGGGAGGGCGAGTCCGCCAAGGGGGCGACCGCTGACATCGACGAGATCCGGTCGAAGGTGTCGGCCATTCTCAGACTCGTCGAGGCCGTGGACTCCGCGGTCGTCGAAGGCAACTCGGCTCGACGCGAGATCGCGGCCGCCGAACTCCCGTCGGCATCGATCGACCCCTTCTGGGCGAACGCTGCCAAGGGCGCGTCCTTGGTGGTGCACCCGGTCCTCGGTCCGCTCGCGGCGGACAAGGCTCTGGACGCCATCGGCGACTTCCTCGGCAACCAGCGGGAGGATGCCGCGCGCGAGGTCGTTCAGAAGGTCGAGGCGTCGCTGACGGAGCCGACGAACAAGCTGGCTCAGGCGGCCCGCGCGATGAACGAGGTCGACTACCGGTCGTCGAAGGCCCCGTCCGGTTCTGACGAGCCGATCCCGGGCACGCAGATCGACGCCCCGAGGATCGGATCCCCGGGGATCGGCGGCGGCCCGTCCGGGTACACGCCCGGTGGCGGTGGATACCAGACCGGTGGCGGTGGAGGCGGGGTCGGCGAGTATGTCCCGCCGACGCCGACGGACCCGACCGTCCCCGAGTACCTGCCTGACCCCACCTATCCGACGATTCCCGATGGTCCCGGAGACTGGGAGTACGACCCCGACGGACCGGGAGGCCCCGGTGATACCGGCGGCGATGACCCGACGGTCGACTTCCCCGGCGGCGGCGTGCTGCCGGGAGGCACCGGCGGCGGCGGTTCAGGAAATGGAGGCGGGTATCCGCTGCACCCCGGTTCGACGCTCCCCGGCGGAGTCATCGGTGGGGGCAGCGGCATCGGCGGCATCGTGGGCGGCGGCGCGGGAGCCGCGGCCATCGCTGCGGGATCCAAGATCGCCGGTATCGGCAGCATGGGCACCCTCGGCGGATCCGCACTCGGAGGCTCGTCCGGCGCCGGCCAGAGAGGCAGTGGCGGCCTGCTGGGCAAGTCCGCCGTCGGCGGAGTGGGTGCGCGCGGCGCGGGTGGATTCGGCTCAGGTGTCGGTGGCGCTGGCGGCGTCGGTGGTGCTGGCGGTGTCGGCGGTGTCGGCGGAGCAGGCGGTGCGGCGGGCTCGTCCGGCGCAGCAGGCTCCGGCATGCGTCCGGGTATGGGAATGATGGGCGGCGCGGGAGGCGCCGACGAGGAGGAGAAGGCCAAGCGCTCCGGTCTCGGTGGTCCGATCGCTCCCAAGCTCGAAGACGACGAGGAGCGCGGTCCGCGTGCCAAGGGCGCCCAGGCGGGCTCCCGCGACGAGCACGCGGACTGATCAGGATCACCGCGGCGGGCGTGGACGGCGGATGCCGTCCACGACCCGCACGCGTGCATGGTCGGTGGTCGGTCACGCCGCGGAGTGAGCAGCCGCACACGGTCGATAGGGTTCAGGTATGTCAGTCGAAACGGTAGAACGGCGTCGGATCGTTCTTCAGAGCGAGGACCGTCGTTTCGACCTCTCGCTTCCCTTCGACGAGACCCTCGATGACGCGCTCGTCCTCAGCGGACTGTCGACGGCCGATCGCTTCGCGACGATCGGTCCCGGCGGATTCGAGATCCCCGGCGACACCGAATGCGAGGACCTCATCGACGGAGGCCTCTACGCGCTGATCGACCGCACGGCACTCGCGCCGCAGGCGCGAGCCACGGGCGCGCCGGAGCGGCCTTCGCGCGCGGACCACGGCGCCCGATGGTGGATGCTCGGCGTCAGCGGACTGCTGCTCGTCGCGGTCTTCGCGCAGGGGGCCGGAGATCCGCTGCTCAGGCTCCTGATCGGTCTCCTCCTCGTGGTCGGCGCCGTGAGCGGTGCCGTCGCATGGTCGCGCCGGGACTCCGCAGCGGGGGTGCGCGGCATCCTCGGCGTCCTCGCGCCTGTCCTCCTGTCGTTCTCGGCCGGAGCGCTCCTGATCCCGGCTCAGCTCGACGCGAGTGCGCACCTCTCTGCCGCATCCGGGTTCCTCGCCGCGGGCATCACCACTTCGGTCATCGCCGTCTCTGCCCGAGCCCGTCCGATGCGCGCGGCCGCCGGAACGGCGACGGTGCTCCTCGTGGGGCTCGCGGCGGTCTGGGGGCTCTCGCTGCTGCTGCGATGGGGCCCCGCCGAGGCCGCAGCCATCTCTCTCGGACTCGTGCCGCTCGGGCTGCGCGCACTGCCCAGCAGCCTGGTGAACCTCCCGGAGGGGTACTTCATCGACTACAAGCACTTCATGACCAGCCGGTGGACGGTTCGAGGAGCGATCCCGGAGTCGGTCGGGCTGCTCCGGCCCGAGCGCATCATCGCCGTCGTCGATGACTCCTCGGCCCGGCTCATCGCCGGAACAGCGGTGCTCAGCGTCGTCGCCGCGCTCATGGCTCCTCTCGCCTTCCTGCGCCCGTGGCCGGACGACCCCTTCGTGATCTCGGGTGGCATCGCACTCCTCGTCTGCGTCGCGCTCGCACTCCTCCTCACCCCTCGGCACACGACGTCGCGCATCCTCCGCTGGCTCCCGCGTGCGGCGGCGGCGGTGGTGTCCGTGGTCGCCGGACTGCAGGCGGCCGCAGCGCTGGGCTCCGGCTTCCAGGTGCTCGGCGCCGCCGTGCTGTTCGCGGTGGGCCTCGCGGCGGTCGCCGTGATCATCCCCGTCTCCCGCGGCGCGAGCTCGCTCATCTGGTCGCGCTTCGGCGACGCCTTCGAATGGCTCGCCGTCGCCCTCGCCCTTCCCGCCGCGCTGCTCTACGCGAATGTGCTGTCCCTCGTTCGTGGAATGATGGCCGGATGAGCGGGAACGGTGAACCACAGTCCTGGCCGGGCGGTGGAGCGATCCCACCCGTCCAGCCCGGACCCGGCCAGCTCGGGGAGGTCCCGGCGCTCCCGCCGGCGCTGATCGCCGCGGCCCCCGGTGTCGACGGCGCGCCCCTCCGGTCCGCATCCGCGCCTCCCAGCCCCACTCCGATCGTCTCGACACGCGCCAGGACGAGACGACCCGAAGACGGGCTCGGTCCGGCTTTCGTCGGCTCGCCCGCGGGGACCGGGGCGCGGATCGCCGCCTTCACGCTCGACAGCGCCGCCGTCATCCTCGCCGCGTCCATCGTCCTCATCACCACTCGCAGCATGCTGCTGGCCGGCCTCACGGTCGCCGAGCTCGCGATCTTCCTGTGCGTGCTCGAAGCGCGCACAGGACTCACCCTGGGCAACGCCGTGCTGCGTCTGCGCGCGTCTCGCGGCGACCGGCCGTACTCGCCCGGCGTGGGGCGCCAGTTCGTGCGGGGGATCATCACCGGCGCCGGCTTCCTCGTCGCGGTCGGCAGCTGGGTCGTCGTCGCCTCGAGCGCATGGGACCGTGGCGGACGTCGTCAATCGTGGGCCGATCGCGTGGCCGGCACGGTCGTCGTCGCCGTCCCGCCTCGGGCGCCCGCCGATGCGCCGCAGGAGGCGACGGTCGCCGAGGTCGCCACTCCGCTCGCTCCTCCGCAGGTCGTGCCTCTCGGTGCCCATCCGTCCGTCGTCGACGAGGACTCCGAGCCCACCGACGCCCGCGCGGCCTCGCACCGCACCGAGAAGCCCGCCCCCGCGGCCCAGGGTGACGACAAGCCGCTCTTCACGGTCGCCCCGGCGGCTGCGCAGCATTCCGATGCTCCGACTCCGGCATCCGAGTCCGGGGCGTTGCTCCTGATCTTCGACACCGGCCAGCGCGTGCAGCTGGGGCTCCCTCTGGCGGCGAACATCGGTCGCGCGCCGGTGGCGAGTGTGCACGACGATCGCCTGGTGACCGTGACCGACCCCGACTCCTCGGTGTCGAAGACGCACCTCCGGCTCGAGCACTCGCGCGGCAGAACCTGGGTGACCGATTTCGGCTCCACCAACGGGTCCGACATCCGATCCGACGACGGGCAGACGACCGAGCTCGTCGCCGGCGAGCGCGTTCTGCTCGACGATGCCGACCGGGTGCGCATCGGCAATCGGAGCTTCACCATCAGCCTCCTGCTGGCCACCGACAGCAGCGCCGGAGAGAGAGCATGACAGGACCCCGTCTCGCGCCGCCCCGAGTTCCCTCCGGAAAGCTCCCCGTCCAGGCGCCGCCCGAGCTGCAGCCCAATGACGGCGGTATGGGAATCCTCGGATCCCTTCTGCCGATGCTGGGCAGCGTGGGCGCGATCGTCATGGTCACGATGTCGAACCAGTCGGTGACCGGACTGCTCACCGGCGGGATGTTCCTGCTGTCGTCGCTCGGCTTCGTGGCGGTGAACGGATGGCGTCAGCGATCCCAGCGGCAGGCCGCGACGCTCGGCTCGCGCCGTGAGTATCTCGCCTACCTGACCGAGCTGCGTCAGACCGTGCGGGTCGCGGCTCGCCAGCAGCGCCGAGCCGCGAACTGGCACCTCCCCGCACCGTCGGCGCTGCCGTACATCGCCGAAGAGCGCACCAGGGTGTGGGAACGCGGGATGAACGACCCCGACTTCCTGACGGTACGTGTCGGCACGAGCGACCAGCCGCTGTGCATCTCGCTCGAGGCACCGGAGCTGCCGCCGCTCGCCCAGCTCGACCCGGTCGCCGCCTCTGCCGCGCACCGCTTCATGCTGACGCACGAGATCCAGAAGAACCTCTCGCTCGGCATCACGCTGCGCGACTACGCCCGTGTCGAGATCACGGGAGACGAGACCGAGTCCCGCGGCCTCGCGCGCGCCATCCTGCTGCACCTCGCGACGATGCACGATCCCGACACGGTGCAGGTCGTCATCGCGGCGGACGCGGCGGTGCTCCCGCAGTGGGAGTGGGCGAAGTGGATGCCGCACACGCACTCGCGCACGGTCAGGGACGGGCTCGGCGCTGCGCGCATGATCGGATCTCAGCTGTCGGAGCTCGAGGAGATGCTTCCGGCCGAGGTCAGGGAGCGGTCGCGTTTCGCGCGTGACGGATCCGGTGCCAAGGTGCCGCACATCGTCATCCTGACCGATGGGGTCAGCACCTCCTTCAACGACGCGCTCGTCAGCGGCGACGGCGTGCAGGGTGTGACCGTGATCGACCTCCCCTCACGGTGGGGCGATCTCGACGATCCGAACGCCCTCCGCATCGCGTTCGAGCCGGGGGACAAGGGTCGCCGAGCCGAGCTGGTCAGCCTGCAGGTGCCTGCGCGTCCGTTCGAAGCCGACTCGATCAGCATCGTCGAGGCCGAGGCGACAGCGCGTCGACTCATCGCCCTCTACGCGGGTGGCACGACCATCGCGAAGAAGAAGAGCGCGACCGATCAGGCGGAGCTCGTCGAGCTGCTCGGCCTTCCCGACGTCCGCGATCTCGATCTCGATGCCGCGTGGGCCCCGCGTCTCGAGCGCGACCGTCTCCGGGTGCCCATCGGGCAGACCGAAGACGGCAGCCCTCTGATCCTCGACATCAAGGAATCGGCCCAGCAGGGCATGGGCCCGCACGGCCTCATCATCGGTGCGACGGGTTCGGGCAAGTCCGAGGTCCTCCGCACGCTCGTGCTCGCGCTGGCGATGACGCATTCTCCCGAGCAGCTCAACTTCGTGCTGGTCGACTTCAAGGGTGGTGCCACCTTCGCCGGTATGGCGGACATGCCCCACGTCTCGGCGATCATCACGAACCTCGGCGAGGAGATCTCGCTCGTCGACCGTATGCAGGATGCGCTGCAAGGCGAGATGGTCCGCCGTCAGGAGCTGCTGCGGGCGACGGGGCCCTTCGCCAACGTCGCAGACTACGAGAAGGCTCGCCGTGGCGGACGCACGGACCTCGCTCCGCTTCCCGCTCTGCTCATCGTCGCCGACGAGTTCTCGGAGCTGCTGTCGGCGAAGCCGGAGTTCGTCGACACGTTCGTCAACATCGGTCGCCTCGGACGTTCGCTCCAGGTGCACCTGCTGCTCTCCTCGCAGCGCCTGGAGGAGGGCAAGCTGCGCGGTCTCGACACGCACCTGTCGTACCGGATCGGCCTCCGCACGTTCTCGGCCGCCGAGTCGCGCACCGTGCTCGGAGTTCCTGACGCGTACCACCTGCCCACTCAGCCCGGTGCCGGAATCCTGAAGTCCGACACCGAGACGATGACGCAGTTCCGCGCCGCCTATGTGTCCGGGCCCCCGCCCCGCCGTCGGCGCCGCGCGACATCGGGCTCTGCGCAGAGCACCGGGTCGACAGCGGTCGAGCTCTTCACCGCAGCACCCGTGTGGCGGGCCGAGACGCCCGTCGACGAGCCTGAGGTCGTCGTCGACGCCGAGCCCGAAGAGAAGCGCAACACGTTCGAGATCGCCGTCGAGACGATGAGTGGCCGAGGACCGGCCGCCCATCAGGTGTGGCTCCCGCCGCTCGAGACGCCCGCGACGCTCGACCAGCTTTTCGGCGACCTCGTCGAGGACCCCGCCCTCGGTCTCATCTCCCCGCGCTGGCGGGGCGCCGGCGCACTCACCGTGCCGCTCGGAATCGTCGACGTGCCGCTCGAACAGCGACGCGAGAACCTCGCGATCTCGCTCGGAGGGGCGGCCGGTCACATGGCGATCGTGGGCGCTCCGCTCAGCGGCAAGAGCACCCTCGCCCGCACCACGTTGGTCGCGCTGGCGCTCACGCACACTCCGCAGGAGGTGCAGTTCTTCGTCATCGACTTCGGCGGCGGCAGCTTCACCGGCCTGCAGCGGTTCACGCACATCAGCGGGGTGGCCACGCGTTCGGAACCCGACATCGTGCGTCGCACGGTGGCCGAGGTCACGGGCCTGCTCAACGCCCGCGAGGTGTACTTCCGTCAGAACGGCATCGACTCGATCGACACCTATCGCCAGCGCCGCGCCCAGGGACTCGCCGACGACGGCTACGGCGACATCTTCCTGCTGGTCGACGGCTGGGGAACCCTGCGTGCCGAGTTCGAGATGCTCGAACCGCAGATCCAGGCGATCGCCGCGCGCGGCCTCACCTACGGTGTGCACATCGTCATCACGGCGTCGCGCTGGATGGAGGTCCGAGCCAACATCAAGGACCTCATCGGCACCCGCATCGAGCTGCGCCTCGGCGATCCGACCGACTCCGAGGTCAACCGCAAGGCCGCCGAGAACGTCACGTCGATCCCGGGCCGCGGACTCAACGAGAACGGCCTGCAGATGCTGACCGCACTGCCGCGCATCGACGGTGTCGATGACGCCTCCTCGCTGGCCGACGGCATCGACGACCTGGTCACCCGGGTGGCATCAGCGTGGCACGGCCCCGCGGGTCCGAAGCTTCGTCTGCTGCCGTCGCGCATCAGCCACGCCGATCTGCGAGCGGTCGCCGCCGCCGCTTCGACCGACGGCTCGGAACCCCGCGAGATCCTGCTGGGAATCGACGAGGCCAACCTGGCCCCGTTCTCGATCAATCCGCTCGAAGAGCCTCTGCTCTACCTCTACGGCGACGCCGACTCGGGCAAGTCGTCGATGCTCCGTGGTGTCGTGCATGAGATCACGCGTCTCTACGGCCCGACGGAGGCGAAGATCTTCGTCGTCGACTATCGCCGAGCGCTGCTGGGCGAGATACCGCAGGAGTATCTCGGCGCCTACCTCACGTCGCACGAGATGACCGAGGGCGGGATGAGCGAGCTCGCGCAGTTCTTCCAGAGCCGCATCCCCGGCGCCGATGTCACGCCCGACCAGCTGCGCTCCCGGTCGTGGTGGAAGGGCGCCGAAGGTTTCGTGCTGATCGACGACTACGACCTCGTGGCGACGTCGCAGGGCAATCCGGTCGCTGTGCTCGCGCCTCTGCTCGCGCAGGCCGCCGACCTCGGGCTCCACGTGATCCTCACGCGTCGCACCGGCGGAGCCAGCCGCGCGGCCTACGATCCGATCATCCAGCGGATGACCGACCTGGGTGCCACCGGCATCCTGCTCTCGGGAAACCCCGAGGAGGGCCAGCTGATCGGCAAGGTCAAGGCGATCCCGGCCATTCCGGGGCGCGCCCAGATCGTCAGCCGAGACCGGGGGCTGGTCGCCGCCCAGCTGCTGTGGGTGCCGCCGAGCTACCAGTAGGACCGAGAGAGAGGCCGTCATGACCTTCGAACCCCTAACGCCGTCTCAGCCGATGGTGCCGCCCGTGCTGTATCTGCCGTTGAGCGTGACGTCGACTCCGGAGGCGCAGCTCGTCGAGATCAGGGAGTTGAAGGACGGGCGGCTCGCTCTCCTCGCATACACGGCGCTCGACCGGCTGCTGACGCTTGCGGGCGAACGGCAGCCGTGGATCCTGGTGCGCACCGAGGACCTCGCGGAGATCAAGCGCGCGCAGCCGTACGACGTCGTGATCTTCGATCTCGATGTGCCCGCGTCGTATCGACGGGACGGGGCGATCGCATGACTCGCATCGCGATGGACCCGGAGGTCATGGCCGTCCACGCGAGCATGCACGAGGAGGCCGTGGAGGCGATCGAAGGCAAGCTCGCCGCCATTCCGACCGCCGTCGACGGTGGCCTCGCTTCCGATGCGGTGGCGGCGATCATGATGCGGGTCGGTGACGGCGTCGACGCGCTGTACCGGATCAACGGCACGCTCGGAGAGATCGTCCGTGCCATCGCACAGGATTCCGCGACGAACGAGCAGGACGTGATCGATCAGCTCACCCCGGTCGCGACGATCGTCGAGGACCTCTGATGACGATCGACACGACCACCCATGGTGACGCCGCGCAGGTGCGGGCGGCTGCGGAGTGGCTCGATCCCGGTCTGAAAGACGCGGCCGACGGTTCGTCCCGCACGACGAGCTTCATCCCCATGGGCGTGCGATCGCACTGGTACGGCGAATCGGCTGACGACTACGTCACCATCCTGTCGCGGACCACGGACGCGGCGGACGAGATCGCAGGGTTGGCGCGCGACGCGGCGGAGAAGCTGCGCTCGTACGCCGGCCAGTTGGAGCGGATGAAGGAGGACTTCGCCGCGCATCGGGAGAAGGCCCGCGGCGAGGGGCTCCCCGTGAACGGAATGGTGATCGGTCGGCCGGTCTCCCTGATTCCCGTGTGTCCTGCGACGCGCGACGATCCGTACTGGGATGAGTGGCAGCAGCACCTCGACCGCATCGACCTGTACAACAAGATCGCCGAGGACGTCGGTTCGTGGTGGGGCGAGCTCGAAGTCTGGATCAGCGAGAATCTCGACGGCTTCCTCGATGGGCTCCCGACGCAGTCCACCGCACAGAAGATCCTCGCCGGGCTCCACGAGGCGGGCGGTGAGGCTCCGAAGATCTACCTCGAAGGGCAGGCGCTCGCGTGGAAGACGACGGCGACCGACCTTGTCTCCCATGCGGAGGATCTCCGCCTCGGGGCCTCCGACTTCGTGCGCGAGCTGCGGTCCGGGAACCCGGCTGTGAAGGCGGCTGCGGAGGCGGCCAACCCCGGCGGAATGCGCTGGGCGGCGGACGAGGCGGAAGACCTCGCTCGGCGACTCTCCCGAGCGGGCAAGGCGCTGCCGGTCGTGGGCTGGGGCATCGACATCTGGAACCTGGGTTCCGACATGTCCACAGGTGACGACCCCTCCTCCACTGCTGTGGAGATCGGCGGCGGTGTCGTCGGCGGCATCGCTGCCACCGCCGGCGTTGCGGCTCTCGCCGCGGCGGGCGTGATCACCCTGCCGGTCTGGGGCACTGCGGTCGTCGTCGGCGGGGCTGCGGTGGCAGGGGGCGCCGGCGCTGTCTGGGCGTACGAGAGCTGGGTGCCGCAGGACGTGCGGGAGTCCATCGATGCAGGGATGGAGAACGCATGGGACGCGACCACGGACTTCGCCGAGGACGCGTGGGAGAACACCACCGATTTCGTCGGCGACGTCGGTGACGGCGTCGGGAAGGCGTGGAAGGGTCTGTTCGGGTGATGGGGCAGGAGAAGACCGCGGAGACCGTCTGGGTTCCCGGCCATGCCGGATGGCAGGGCCAGAAGGGGTCGACGACGGGGCTGGTGGTGCTCGGCGTCGTGCTCACGGCAGCAGTCGTCTTCTATGCGGTGACACTGCTGGCCGACCCCGCCCCGGCCATGAAGCTCCTCGGATCGGGGGTCGTGCTGGCGGTCGGCGTCGCGGCGTGGCTGTTGACCGCTCATCTCCGGATCGAACGGGTGAGGGTCGTACGGGTTGCGGTCGACGGATCGACGGTCGTGTTCGGCGGTGCGGCGGAGGTCGTCTGGCCGCTGCGCGCGTTCGTCGCAGCCGGAGCGCTGCTCCTCGCCGGATGGGCGTGGAGCATCTTCACCGTTCCTGCCGAACGGATGACGATACTGACTCTGCTGGGCGTGCCGGTGATCGGGCTGATCCTGCTCACCGTCGGCGTGCGCTCGTGGTTCCGTCCTCTCGACGGCCACCGCCTCACCCTGCGTCGTGACGGGATCGAGCTGCGGATTCCACGCAACCGCGTGAATGCGGCCTGGGATGAGATCTCGGCTGCATCGTTGGAGGGCGATCGCGTGGTCGTCCGGACGACGACGACGCGTCCATCCTCGTGGGCGACGCGCGATCTCGCGAGTGATCCGGTGATCCTCGCGGAACTCGTCTCCTTCTACGGGAAACGCCCCGAGGCCCGCGCCGAGATCGGAGCGGGAACTCTCGCTCGACTTCGCTCGGGAGACTTCTGAGCGCGAGACATGTGAACCCGCGAGCTCAGCGCGTGGCGTCGGCCAGATGACGCGCGTCGTGACTCAGCACCTTGACGATGATGCCGTGGCGACGCAGCTCCTTGGCGGTACGCGCGCCCTCTTCGGAGTCGCGGCCGAGAGCGTTGATGTTCGCCACGACCAGGACGTCACCGGGCTTCAGCGTGCTGATCAATCGCGACAGCCGATCGCTCCAGCTCTCGAGGATGTCGGGAGCGGGGTGCCGGAATCCTTCGATCGGCACCCCAAAACGCGTGAGATCGTCGCGCTGCTCGACCACCGAGGGCATGCCCTCGCGGGAGACCACGAGCCCGACCAGACGTGAACCGTCCGGGCGTGCGAGCCAGAAGTCGCGATTCTGCTGCAGTTCGGTGAAGCACTTGGGGCACTCCGCAGCCGCGTGCGGCAGATGCAGCGGGCTCGTCAGGGCCTCGTCGACGGATGCCGTCGCCTTCATGGGATCGATCGTCTCGCTCATCGCGCACCTCCGGCATCCATTCTGCCCTGCGCGGAGCCGGAGCGGTGACCTTTCAGAGCATCCCGAGGGCTGTGACCGCGTCCCGTTCCTCGACGAGCTCGGCCACCGAGGCGTCGATGCGCGTGCGGGCCCACTCGCTGACCTCGAGCCCCTCGACGATCTGCCATTCTCCGTCGACCGACCGCACGGGGAACGACGAGATCAGGCCGGCGGGCACGCCGTACTCGCCATGTGAGACCACGCCGGCCGAGGTCCAGTCGTCGGTGCCGCGCACCCAGTCGCGCACATGCTCGATCGTGGCGTTCGCGGCGGAGGCGACGGACGATGAGCCGCGCACCTCGATGATCTCGGCACCTCGCTTCGCGACCCGGGGGATGAAGGTCTGCTCGAGCCACGTGGGCACATCGCCGACGATGGCCTCGAGCGCATCCGCGACGGGCCTGCCGCCGACGGTCGCGTGCGAGACGTCGGGGAACTGCGTCGCGGAGTGATTGCCCCAGATCGGCACACGTCGCACGGTGTCGACCGGCACGGCGAGCGTCTGTGCCAGCTGGGCTCTGGCGCGATTCTCGTCGAGCCGGGTGAGCGCCGCGAATCGCTCGGCCGGAACGCCGTCCGCGGAGGCCGACGCGATCAGCGCGTTCGTGTTCGCCGGGTTGCCGACCACCGTGACCCGCACGCCATCCGCGGCATGGGCGGCGATCGCGGCACCCTGGGGGCCGAAAATGCCGGCGTTGGCCGCGAGCAGGTCTCCGCGCTCCATGCCCGGCCCGCGCGGTCTCGCGCCGACGAGCAGAGCGAGATCGCACCCGTCGAAGCCGACGGCCGGGTCGTCCGTGACCTCGATGTGCTCGAGCAGTCCGAAGGCGCCGTCCTGCAGTTCGAGGGCCGCACCCTCGGCGGCGCCGAGCCCCTGAGGGATCTCCAGCAGCCGCAGCCGTACCTTCTCGTCGGGGCCCAGCAGGTCTCCCGCGGCGATCCTGAAGAGCAGTGCGTAGCCGATCTGTCCGCCCGCACCCGTGAGCGTGATGGTGGTCGTCATGCCTCGAGCCTACGACGGTGCGAGCCCGTGGTGCAGAGTACCCTCGTGGCATGACCTTCAACCCTGACGCAGACGTCTCCGGCAACACGGCCCGCCGACGTGGCCGTGGTGCCGTCGTAGCCGGAGCGGGCGGCGTCGGCCTGCTCGGCATCATCGCCCTGATCGCCGGACCCCTGCTCGGCATCGATCTGACCGGCCTCCTGGGCGGCGGCACGACGGGTGGCGGGACGGAGCCGCAGGGTGGCAGTGTGATCGAGAACTGCCAGACCGGCGAGGATGCCAACGAGAACGTCGACTGCCGTGTCGCCGCATCCCAGCTCGCGCTCGACGGCTACTGGGAGGACTACATCGATCCGTATCGGCCGCCGCAGCTGATCGTGGTCGACGGAGCGACCTCGACCGCCTGCGGCACCGCGTCGAACGCGGTCGGTCCCTTCTACTGCCCGCCGGATGAGACGGTCTACATCGACCCCACGTTCTTCGATCTGATGGAGCAGCAGTTCGGAGCATCCGCCGGCAACCTCGCCCAGCTGTACATCGTCGGGCACGAGTGGGGACACCACATCCAGTACATCACCGGCGTCATGGACAGGTACCCGAACAACGGCACGGGGCCGGACAGCAACGGCGTGCGCGTCGAGCTGCAGGCCGACTGCTATGCGGGTGCGTGGATCGGGCAGATGACGAAGGAGAAGGACCCCGACGGGGTTCCTTACCTCCTGCCGCCGACCGAGGCGGAGCTCGAGGACGCCCTTAACGCCGCGAACACCGTCGGCGACGACAACATCCAGCAGCAGTCGTCCGGCACCGTCAATCCCGAGAGCTTCACGCACGGTACGAGTGTGCAGCGCAAGGCCTGGTTCGCCCAGGGATACACCAACGGTCTGGACGTCTGTGAGCAGCCGCTGACCGTGTCCGGCGGAGAGCTGTAGGCAGGCGCGATGGACCTGGACGCGCTGTACCCGCCCATCGAGCCCCATGAGACGGGCGAGCTGCTCGTCGGTGACGGACACCGCATGTACTGGGAGGTCAGCGGGAACCCCGAGGGCAAGCCCGTGGTCTTCCTCCACGGCGGACCGGGCAGTGGCACCTCGCCCTGGCAGCGACGATTCTTCGACCCGGAGGTCTACCGCATCGTGCTGCTCGACCAGAGGGGCTGCGGGCGCAGCACCCCGCACGCGAGTGCGCCGGACGCCGACCTCCGCTTCGTCACCACCGCGCACCTGATCGCCGACATCGAGCTGCTGCGCAAGAACCTCGGCGTCGAGCAGTGGCAGGTGTTCGGGGGATCGTGGGGTAGCGCGCTCGCACTCGCCTATGCGCAGGCTCATCCGGATGCCGTCAGCGAGCTGATCCTGCGAGGCATCTTCACCCTTCGGCGCGCAGAGCTCGAATGGTTCTACGAGGGCGGGGCCGCCGCACTGTTCCCCGACCTGTGGGAGGAGTTCATCGCTCCGATTCCGGTGCTCGAGCGCTCGCACATGATCGAGGCCTACCACCGGCGTCTGTTCGACGCCGACCCTGCGGTGCATGGTCCGGCGGCGGTGGCCTGGTCACGGTGGGAGGCGTCGACCGTGACCCTTCGCCCGGACGCCGCGCAGATCGAGGCGATGTCAGACCCGGACACGGCTATCGCCTTCGCCCGGATCGAGAATCACTTCTTCGTGAATCGCGGATGGTGGAGCGAGGGTCAGCTGATCGACGGTGTCGACGGCATCCGCCATATCCCGACGGTCATCGTGCAGGGACGCCACGACGTGTGCACGCCGATGATGACGGCGTGGGATCTGCACGTGGCCTGGCCGGAGGCGGAGTTCGTCGTGGTCGACGACGCGGGTCACTCGGCGACGGAGCCCGGCATCCAGCGAGCGCTGCGTGCAGCGACCGACCGCTTCTCGGCCTGACGGCTCGCGGCCGCAGGGAGTGCGTCAGGCGCGCAGAGCCGCAGTCAGCGTCTTCACCAGCCGGATCAGACCGCCGTCGGCGCGGAATCGCGTGAGCCCTTCGCTGACCGTCGCCCCCGTGCGCGCGGAGACGAACCACGGCGGCTTCGGGAGGATGCTGAGGCGTCCGCCGCCATTCGCCACCGGGAGCGACCGGGGGAAGGGACGGAACGGTCCGCGGATCACCGAGCGCTCGACGCTTTCGAGCAGGAGCGCGTTGTGGACCACTCCGATGCCGCTGCCGACGTCGGCGATCGTGCTGCCGGGGAATGCTCCCCAGGTCATCGTCGGGGTGATGAAGCCGAAGGCGGTCCAGCCGTTGATCGCGATAGACCCGTAGCGCAGGGCGGCGATGGCACGGTCGAATCCGGCGCCGAGGGCCTTCTCAGTCGACGGCTCGATGAGCAGGTTCGCCCCGAGGGTCCCCTGCAGCCGGTCATTCGCATAGGCCACCGCCGAGTCGAGGAACTCCTGACCGGTTCCGGTGAGCGAGACGACGCCCAGCACCGGGGCGAAGTACTCGGTGCTCTGCAGCGCCGTGGCGTCGTCGCCCTCGGAGACCTCGACCAGCACCCTGTCGCCGAGCACGAGGGCATCGGGGTACGCGTCGGTCGCGAGGTGCATCCGCGAGGGGGAGCCCGGGTACCAGATCGGTCGTTCCGGAGCGTTCGCATAGGCGCGGCGGAGGGCCGCCCGGAAGTCATCGGCCTGCGCCCAGTCGGAGGACATGATGACGACCTGTCCGGCGATGCAGTTGTGGCCGCTGTTCTGCAGGCGCATGGTGGCGACGTGCTCGGCCTGGTACGTGAGATCGGCATCGGTCCACTCGCCCGGCACGATGATGATGGGCGATACTCCGCCGAGCTCGGCGGTGATGGGCTTCTTCAGCAGCGGGCGGTCCTCACGGCGTCGCCGGGTGGCGGCAGCTCCGGTGCCCCACACGATCGTGTCGAAGGTCGCGGCCGATCCGGTGATGTGCACGTGCGCGAGGCCGGAATGGCCGGTGAGGTAGGTGCCGACCTCGGGCCCGCCACGGGTGATGCGCAGCAGTCCTGGGCCGATGAGCGGTGCGAGCGCCCGCTTGTAGACGGGCACCAGCGCATCCTGGGTCGGATTGACCTTGAGCAGCGCCGTGCGATTGTGCGCGAGCAGTTCGTAGAGCACGTCGAGCACGGGGATCGAGGTGATGTTGCCGGCGCCGAGCACGAGCCCCACGCCTCCCGATTCCGAGGGTGTGCGCTGGGCCAGTCCGGCCGCGGCGCGTGCGCCGTTCGGGGTCACCCCGGGTTCGAGCCAGACCTCGCCCGTGTAGCCCGAGAGCAGGAACCGATCGAGGCCCGTGAGAGGGAAGGCATGCACGCGGGTGCGTCCACCCGGGGCGCGGCCGATCGTGATCCCGTCGAGCGGGTTGGTGCCGTGCGCGAGGCGCGCGAGGGTCTCGATGTAGGCGTCGAGGGCGCCGAGAACGCTGTAGGGACCGCTGAGCCATTCCTCGCCACGCAGCGGATGCCGGGCGTCGAGGCCCTTCGAGGCGGCTGCGGTGTGCGCCCAGTCCTCAGCAGCGGCGGCGACGCTCGAGCGGACGGCCCGCAGGAGCGTGACCCGCTGAGCCAGTGTCAGCGCTGCCCAGGTTCGGGTGCCGGCGTGCAGGTCCTCGATCGCGGTGTCGAGGCGAGTGCGTTCGGCCTCGCCCAGCTCGGGGCTCGCCGTCGAAGCGGCGGGCGTTGTCGCAGAAGTCATCGGCGTCTCCTTCGGACGGGATCCCAGCTTATGTCGCGTACTCCGGTCGGGTGTCGATGTCGGCGCGACGCAGACGGTAGTGGCGGAGCGTCAGCAGGCTCGCTGCCATCAGGAACGAGGGCAGGATGCTGAACGCCAGCACGATGCCCGTGATCGCGGCATCCGGTTGTGAGGCTGTGGCACCTGCGACGCTCGACACGTAGCCCGTCGCGGCGAGGGTGAGGGACACAGCGCTCGCTCCGAGCGCGAACCCGATGGTCTCTCCCGCCGTCCACACTCCCGTGAAGGTGCCCGCCTGCCCGCGCCCGCTGTGCCGCTCATCGTGCGAGATCACGTCGGGGAGCATCGCCATGGGCAGCGACTGCAGCCCGGCGTAGGCGATGCCCGCCACCGCGATCGAGCCGTACATCCATGCTCCCGGCGTCCAGACCGCGACGACGAGCGATGCGGCGGCGATCAGGAAGACCCCGCTCGCGATCGCGAACGCCCGCTCCTTGCCCAGACGTCGCGCCACGATCGTCCACCCCGGCGTCGCCACCAGGGCGGGACCGACGAGCGCCAGGAAGACCAGCGTGACGGCGTCCTCCGAGCGCAGCACCCAGGTGGCCACGTACTGGGCGCCGGCGAGCATCGTGCCGGTGGCGAGAGCCTGCAGCAGGAACGTGCCGAGCAGTGCGCGGAAGGGCTGGCTGCGACGCAACGTGTGCAGGCCCGCAGCGTACTGCTCACGCAGGCCCACGGGGACGAGGGCCTTCGGTCGGTCAGCCGCGGCCATGCTCCGCGCGGCCGCATCGGCTGTCCGCGATGCGATGAGCATGCCGACGCCGATGAGCACGCCGGCGACGACGCCCATCAGCAGGTATCCCGTGACGGGGTCGGCGGTCGCGCGTCTCAACTCGGGTCCGCCGGCGCCGAAGAGCAGGATGGATGCGGTGAGCACGACCACGCGCCACCCGAGCAGGCGGGTGCGCTCGTCGTACCCTGACGTCAGCTCGGCGGGCAGCGCGACGTAAGGCACCTGGAACAGGCTGAATGACGTCGCGGTGGCGAGGAACGCGAGCAGCACGCACGCCGCGCCGGCGAGGGGCCCCCACGCCGGCGGCACCGCGAAAGTCAACGCGAAGTACACGGGGAGTGTCAGAGCGCCGACGACCATGAGTCCGCGACGCGAACCGGTCTTCGCGTACTGGCGGTCCGAGGCTGCGCCGATCAGGGGGTCGATGATGACGTCCCAGATCTTCGCCGCGGTCACGATGAGACCGGCCGCGAGTGCGGCGACGCCGAGATTGTCGGTCAGGAAGTACGTCAGCACGAGCCCGGGCAGCGTGGCATAGCCGCCTGTGCCGAGCGAGCCGATCGCGTACAGGGCGACCGTGCGAACGGGCAGGCGGACGGACGCTCGTTCGGGCCGAGCCGCGGTGCTCATCGCGCCAGTGTATCGGTGCGCGACGAGGCCGCTTCAGGTCAGATCAGGGAGAGTTCGCGGAGCTTCGACTCGACGTCCGCGTTCGACGGCTCGACGTGGTGCGAGGAATCGGGGTAGACCACGACGGGGATGTTCGTGCGACCGGAGATCTCCTTCGCGACGTCGGCCGCGGAGGGGTCGGCGACGAGGTCGACATAGGTGTACTCCACGCCGAGGGAGTCGAGCTGCTTCTTGGTGCGGATGCAGTCGCGGCACCAATCGGCACCGAACATCGTGATGGCGGAGTCTGCAGGAGAAGTCATGTATCCAGCGTAGAGCCGCTCGGCTGGGCAGGCGCCGAGACGGCGGATGCGGCGATGCGACTGATCCGCCATTGATAGATAAGGGTACCCTTACCTATACTCGGGCGTATGAACAGCGCATGCGAGCACCTCGAGGATCCGGACTGGGAGAACATCGAGGGAGTCGTGCTGATCGCGGGTGATTCGACCGATGCCGGGGCCATCGCCGCCATCGCCGCTCGAATGCCGTGGGATGCCGAGGGGGTCATCCTCATCGAGGCGGCCGCTCGCATCCAGTTCCGCCACATCGACGTGCCCGAGGGAGTGTCCGTGCGGTGGCTGCTGCGCGGTGACGGTGCCCGTCAGCATGCGAAAGGCGAGCGCCTCGCGAACGCGGTGCACTCCTGGTGCGTCGAGTGGACGTGCGCGGAGCCGGCGCTGCAATGGACGGTCTGGCTCGGTGCGCACACGCCGCCGCACGTCGCACGGATGGCGCGCAGCCTGCTCGGCGTCGCGAACTGACTGACGGCAGGGTCCGGCCCGGGCCCGCCCCGCCGTCAGTCAGGGGCAGTCAGCGCGTCGCGAGCGCAGGAGCGCCGCCGACGGTCGCGCCTGCGCTGATCGCATCGAGCGCACGACGCAGCGACGAGCTCGACGTGTGCGCGGTGTACGGGAAGTACACGACCTCGACGCCGACCTCCCCGAACTCCCTCTCGAGCCGCAGGCCCTTCTCGGTGCCCCGCCAGTCGTCGCCCTTGAAGAAGTGCGTGAACTGCACGTCTCGCCACGAATCCATCTTCGACGGCGTGGTCTCGACGTACACATCATCGACGAACGAGATGTGACGGACGATCTCCGCCCGCTCAACGGTCGGGATGACGGGCTCGATGCCCTTCACCTGCCGCAGCATCTCATCGCTGACGACACCGGCGACGAGAATGTCGCAGTGCTGCTTGGCGTGACGAAGAAGGTTGAGATGCCCGACGTGAAACAGGTCGAAAGCACCCACGGCATAGCCGATGCGCGTCCCCATGATCTCCCCAGATCAGTATTTCCCCAGAGGCGGATCCCCATCCGCCCAGCGACTCCCACAGCCGCATCCCGTCACTCTAGCAGGTCGCGGTTTCCCGACGCATAGGAACACATGGAACTATGGAGTCCGCAGTGATGCCGGCACAGGCGAAGGGGGGCGGACAGTGGGGACAGCGGTCACCGTCATCGTGCCGACCTTCAACGAACGCGACAACGTCGCTGAACTGGTGGCCCGCACCGCGCTCGCGCTCGCCGCGTACGACGCCGAGATCCTGTTCGTCGACGACAGCACAGACAGCACGGCCGCCGAGGTCGAGCGGGTGGCAGCCGATGCTCCGCTGCCCGTGCGCGTGATCCACCGGGCCGACAACACCGGTGGGCTCGGGGGAGCGGTCGTCGTCGGGCTGGAGGCCGCACAGCACGATCTCTGCATCGTCATGGACGGCGACCTGCAGCATCCGCCCGAGCTGCTTCCCGTTCTCCTGGGAAGGCACGGCGAAGGCGGTGCCGATCTCGTCGCCGCCTCGAGATACATCGGCGGCGGCGACACGAGCGGCTTGGGAACGGCGGTCCGCTTCGGTGTCTCCAGGGCGGCCACCTGGCTGACACGGGCGATGTTCCCGATCCGTCTCGCCCGCAGCACCGATCCGATGACCGGGTTCTTCCTCGTCGACCGGTCGCGTCTGGACCTGGCAGCCCTCAAGCCGCAGGGATTCAAGATCCTCCTCGAGATCCTCGCTCGCACGGACCTCCGCATCGCCGAGGTGCCGATGGAGTTCGGCGAGCGTCGTCACGGGACCTCCAAAGCGAGCCTGCGTCAGGGGGCGACTTTCGTCGCGCACCTGGCCAGACTCCGATTCGGCAAGATGTCGCTCTTCGCGATCATCGGAGTGATCGGCGCGGCCGCGAACCTGGGGATCATGTGGCTGCTCACCGCCGCAGGTGTTCCTTATATATGGGCCGCGATCATCGGCGCCGAGGTCACGATCATCGGCAACTTCCTCCTGCAGGAGCGGTTCGTCTTCGCAGACATGCGCACGGACGCGCGCGGACTGGGCGGCCGATTCGCCGCGTCGTTCACCTTCAACAACGTCGAAGCCGCACTGCGGATCCCCGTGATGGCGCTCATGGTCGAGACCTGGCATATCTCCAGCGTGCTCGCGACGGGGCTCTCGCTCATCGTCGCCTTCTTCGCGCGATTCCTCTTCCACTCCCTCGTGGTCTACGCGCCGCAGCGGCGGGCGAAGGAGGACGCGACGACTGCCGAGCCGAAGGCCGAGACCGCGACTCTGCGCGTGATCCGGGCGATAGATGCCGAGGCGATGAAGCCGGGCGAGCTCTGACTCTCAGGCGGCAGACGCGGTCAGGTCCGCTTCGGCGCCGAGAGCGGCGTGAGAAGAGCCGCAGACTCCGCCTTCCGACGAGCGATCTCGGCGACCGGGATCGCGGTGATCGCGAACAGCAGTGCGAGGGTGCGGGAGGACGTGAGCAGCGGACTGAAGAAGGTGTCCCAGGCCCCGAGCAGCGTCAGCAGCACGGCGAGCCCCGACGCCGCGCGCAGCGAGACGCTCCGGGCTACTGCATAGACGGCGCAGGCGACCAGCACGATCGCGAAGACGGCCCCCACAGGTCCGAAGCGGAGCCACATGTCTCCGAGCACCGAGTGCACCTCGTACTGACCGCCGAACATGTAGCCCTCGACGTATCCGTTGTTCGGGTCATAGTTCAGGCCGCTCATCCCGGTCTTCGCGATCCAGACGTCCTGCGAGTTCGGGAGCACGCCGCTCCCGAATCCCTGCGGTCGATGCGAGATCAGCGCGGTGGCTGCTCCGAGCTCGGGACGGCCCCCGGCAATCAGCGATCCGGAGGTGTCGATCTGGGCCTGGGTTCGCTGCTGCGCGGCGTCGCCGAGCGCGCCGTCGAGGATGAGGGCCTGCAGCAGGCTGAACGCTCCGAGGCTCAGCACCCCGAGCATCAGCAGCGTCTGCAGCGGACGGGGCCTTGGCCTGCCCGGCGGCATGAAGGACTGCCACAGCACGATCACGCCTGACAGGAGTAGGAACGAGGTCATCGAGCGCGAGTCCGACACGACGCAGATCCCGGCGAGCACGGCGAGCGCCAGCAGATCGAGCCAGCGTCGCGCGCTCGTCGACGTCAGGCCCAGGACGATGATGATCACAGGGACCGCCAGCGAGTACTTCCAGAGGTTCGCCGAGTTGCCGCCCGTGAGCGCGACGTTCGCCAGGGCACCCAGACCGAAGGCGACGGCGGTGCCGCCGATGCCCAGCTGGGTGCGCGACCAGAGCAGCGTGCCGATCCCGCCCGCGAGGGAGAGGAGCGTGAACGTCTGCTCCAGCAAGAGTGACGAGGATGTCGGTCGCATCGTCTCTGTGCTCGTGAGGACCGCGCCCCAGACCGCGGCGACGACCGCGAGCCCGAGCAGCGGGCGGACAAAACGGAACTGCTTCATCGCCGGCCACCACACCGGGAGCAGGACCACGGCGGTCAGCAGCGACAGGCTCACACCGGGGCCGAACTGGTAGCGGATGGCGGATGCAGCGGCAGCGCCGGCCGCGATGATCGACGTCGTGGTGTACTTCTCCGCCCGGAGCATGCGTCTTCTCAGGATCAGCGCAGATCCCCGCGGAACACAGCGATCCGCGCGCCAAACAGGTAGTCCACGGTGATGGTGACGTCTTCTCGGTGGGTTTCGGCGACGGAGAACAGGTAGGTGCCCTCGGCGGATTCGCCGGGGGCGAGGGTGCCCTCGAAGGGTGCGCCGCCCGGCTGGGTGAGCGTGCCGGCGGGAGCGCGATCCTTGCCGGAGTAGGCGTTGACCGTGACGTACTCGAGGTCCAGAGGCTCCGCGCCGGTGTTCACGACGAGCACGGTGGCCCGGATCGCGGGGCCGGAGGTCTCTCCTGCCGACGTCGCCTCGCCTTGCACGGCCTGGAGGCTCGACAGGGAGAGCTCGATCCCCTCGTCGAGGACGATCGTGGCGTCGGGAGCCACCGGCGAGAGCTCGGGAAAGGAGCCCGCGCTCTCGGTGGGGGCAGGGGTCGGCGTCTGCGACGGGCGCGGTGCGTCGGGGCTCACGATGTCGCGCGGCGGCACGGTCGGCGTCGCCGACGGCGACGCCAACGGCACGGCGCCCCCGCCCCCGCCTACCGCGAGCAGCGGCGGCACGACGAACGCGGCGACGAGGGCCAGCACGATCACAGCGACGAGCGCAGACAGTGCGATCCAACCCCGACGGCGAGTGGACTCCGATCCCTCGTGTGCATCCACCTTGTGACCCCCATGACCGATACCGCTCGGCGCCACTCGACCGTTCGAGTGGCGTGATCAGAGTTTAGACCGAAGTGCCCGAGCCCGATCGAGCGGCCGTCATCAGACGCTTCCCGTCGCGAACACCTCGCCACGCGGCCCGCAGCGGCGGCAGCGGACGGAGGAACTGCCGACGACCGCCACGCAACAGCACCTGCCACGCGTTGCGCGCGGCGGAGCGCGACCACGCCTCGGCATCCTCGGGCTCCAGCAGCAGGCCTGCGAACAGGAGTCGATTGCGGATGTTGTAGTAGTAGTACAGCTCAGACTTCGCTTCGGGGCGTTGTGAGGACGACCGGTGCGTACCGCCCTCGTCGTGCACGGCGAGGGCTTCCGCCACGACCACCAGCCGTGCGCCGGCCCGGCCTGCCCGCACCGAGATGTCGACGTCCTCCCAGTACAGGAAGTACGCATCGTGGAACCCGTCGAGGGTATCCCACAGCTGGCGGGGGAACCACAGGCAGGCGCCGCTGAGCCACGGGATCCGAGCTGCGTCAGGCTGCTCGTGCCGCCGACGTGGGCCGCCCATCGAGCCGTCGGCGAGGTACACATCCATCCCTGCGAACCAGGTGCGGCCGCGTTCGTCCTCGACGCGCGGCGACGCGAGGGTCATGCCGTCGGCGGTCGCGTCACCGAGGGCGTCGACCGATGCCGCGTCGATGTGGGCGTCCGGATTCAGTAGCAGGATGTCGGTGACCCCGAGCTCGTCGAACGCAACCAGCGCGCCCGCGTTGACGCCGCCGCCGAAGCCCGCGTTGTCGGGCATGGCGACCAGTCGCCACCCCTGCGCGGCGCACAGCCGCTCGACGCGGTCACGTTCCTGTGCGCTGGAGAAGTTGTCGACGACGACGATCGCGGCGGTCGGCACAGCCCTCGCCGTCGCCGTCAGATTCTTCTCCAGCAGCTGCGACGAGCCGTAGTTGACGACGATGATCCCCAGTGCACGAGACGTGCTCATCGGTGGTCCTCCCAGGTCGCGACGGATACACCCTCCGCGCGGAAGGCTCAGTCGATATAGTGAAGGCTACATTTCGGCGCCGCCTGGGGGAGTTGTCGTGTCAGAGATCCGAGCCGCCATGTCGCGGCTGAAGCAGGCGCAGAAGTCGTCGAAAGGCGCGGCGGCGTACTCGCGCTACGTCAATCGACCTCTCGGCAGACCGCTCGCCGCCACCGCGTACGTCCTCAAGATGACCCCGACCCTGGTCACGATGGTCAGTGCGCTGTGCACGCTGACGGGCGTCGCGTTGATCGCGCTGCTCACACCGACGGTGTTGTCGTCGGTCGCCGTGGCTGCTCTGCTCGTGCTCGGCTACGCTCTCGACTCCGCCGATGGACAGCTCGCCAGGCTCACGGGCACCGGGTCGCTCGCTGGGGAGTGGCTGGATCACTTCTTTGACTCGCTGAAGCTGGCCACCATCCACCTCGCGGTGCTCGTGTGCTGGTTCCGGTTCTACGAGGTCGACGACATGTGGCTGCTCGTGCCGCTCGCATTCGCCGCGATAGCCAACACGTTCTTCTTCGGGATCATGGCCGCCGACTTCCTCCGACGGATCCATCGGCTGCAGTCTCCCGTGGCGATCGATGAGGCCCCCCGCGAGGCCTGGCGGTCGGGGTCGCTCTACTCCATCGCGGTGATCCCCACGGATTACGGATTCCTCAGCCTTGCGTTCATCCTGCTGTGGTGGCAGCCCGGATTCATGTTCGTCTACACGGCCCTGGCGGCCGTCAACGCTCTCATGCTGTGTCTCGCCGCCCTCCGCTGGTACCGCTCCATCCGAGGATTGGACAGCCATGGCTGACTCCGCCAGACCACTCCGCGTGATGCAGTCGTTCGGATCGCCGCGTGTCACTACGAATCCGTACATCACCATGCTCGACGCGGCGCTCGCCGTCTCGCACGAGGTGGAGCATCAGCGCTTCTCGTGGCGGGGCGCCCTGTTCGGCAGGTACGACGTCTTCCACTGGCATTGGCCGGAGGTCAAGCTGCACGGCGGCAGCGCCGTCTCGTCCGTCGGCAAATACGTCCTCGCCTCGCTGCTCGCTCTGAGGCACACGCTCGATCGCCGCATCGCCGTGGTCCGCACGGTGCACAACCTGGAACTGCCTGATGACAACGCCGCGCGGCTGTGGCTGCTGCGGCGCATCGATCGACAGGCGGATCACCGGATCGTCCTCAACGAGACGACCCCGCTGCCGGCGTGCACCGCGCAGTCCCTGATCCTGCACGGTCACTACCGCGATTGGTACCGACCCGCCGTTGACGCCGCACCGGTCACGGGGCGGTTGGGCACCTTCGGCGGTGTGCGCCGCTACAAGGGGGTCTCGGGGTTCGTCGACGCCTACGCCCAGGCCGTCGAGATGGATGCGGGCATCAGCATGATCATCGGCGGCAAGGCATCCAGCGCGGAGCTCGCTGACGATCTGCGGGCGCGGGTCGCCGGCCTGCCGGGCGTGACCCTGCAGCTCGAGTTCCTCAGCGACGACGAGCTCGTGGACCTCGTCACCTCGTCCGAGCTCGTCGTCCTCGCCTACCGCTTCATGCACAACTCCGGCAGCGTGCTCGCCGCGCTCTCCCTCGACCGCGCCGTGCTGGTGCCGCGGAACGCCCCGAACGAGGCGCTGGCGGCCGAGGTGGGGGCGGAGTGGGTGCAGATGTACGATGACGAGCTGAACGGTCGGCGCCTCCTGGATGCGCTGTACACGGTGCGGAGCATCGACGGCGCAGTGCGCCCCGATCTGTCCCGGCGCGAGTGGGCCGATGCCGGCTCCGCGCACGCTCGCGCCTATCGTGCCGCACTCCGCGATCGCCGTGCACGACGCACGCCGCGGGGGAGCACGGGGGCGCGCGCATGATGCGCGAGGCCGCGTTCCGGATGAAGACGGCACTCGGCGGCCGGAGCAGCATCGACGCCTACCGCGAGTTCCTGGCGATCGACGCGCTCGACGGCGCCGCGATCGCGGAGGTGTCGGCGCAGCGCTCCGCCGCTCATGCGCGGTTCGCTTTCGAGCACAGCGCTTTCTACCGTGACCTGTACTCGTCGCACGGCTTCACAGCGACCGACCTGGAGGACCCCGCGTCGTTCTCGGCGCTTCCGATCGTCGACAAGGCTATGCTGCGGGAAAACTTTGACAGCATCCGCACCGATGAGGCGAACGAGCGCACAAGCGTGGTGTCCAAGACAGGGGGGAGCACGGGCTTGCCCCTGCACCTGCTGAGAGACCTCAGATTCCCGGCCAGAGCGCTCGAGTGGCGTCTGTTTCATTGGTGGGGTGTTAGGCCCTGGGACGACCGCGGCATCGTGACGCGTCACGTGCTGACCGGCGCCGCGCGGCTGCGACACGACCTCGGCTGGCTGCCCTCGCGCCGTGTTCAGCTCGACGCCTTCCAGATCACTGACGAAGCCGTCATCGACTTCACGAAGGCCTGGAACCGTGTGCGACCCCGCTTCCTGATCGGCTACGGCGGGGGTGTGCTCGACACGGTGCGCAGGATGCAGAGACTGGGCCTCTCGGTGACGCCTCCGCGAGCGGTCGCGGTGACGGCCGCTCCGCTCACAGCCGGGACTCGCGCCGAGATCGAGTCGGCCTTCGGTGCGCCCTGCTTCGACCACTACCGGTCGGCGGAGATCCCGTGGATGGCGGGGGAATGCGCTCATCAGACGGGGCTGCACGTTTTCGCCGACGCCCGCCGCATCGAGATCGTCGACGCCGGCGACTCGGTTGTGCCGGACGGCACCGAGGGTGAGGTCATCGTGAGCGACCTAACCAATCGCGTCTTCCCGATCGTGCGATATCGGCTGGGGGACATCAGTCGACTCCTTCCGGGGACATGCGCGTGCGAACGAGGCCTGCCGCGACTCGGCGCCATCTCCGGCCGCTCCTCCGATGCCGTCCGCCTGCCGGACGGCACGACGATCGCCGGCGCTCTGGGACACATCTTCGACGATTCGCCTCTCTCGATCCGGCAATTCGAGATCGTCCAGGAGGCGGACTACTCGGTGACGTTGAGGTGTATCCCGAGCGATGCGCCGGACGCACAGCGGGGCATCGACGCCGCCGCGGGACGACTGCGATTCGCGACGAAGGGCCTCGTGCCGGTGACCGTCGAACTGGTCGACGGCATCCCGCAGGTCGGCGGCAAGATGCGCTTCATCCGCAGCGCCGTCGGCGGCTGATCCTATGTAATATCTCGGTTTCACAACGATCGACGCGCCGTCTCCGTATAGACTGACCCTGGCCGTCGCCCTCCGGGTAGGCGGTGCGTACCGAAACTGCACACCATCTCGCCCGGAGGGGGCCAGCTGGAGGGGCGCGGTGTACGCGGGCTGAAACCCCAAGGAGACAAGCTGTTGCGTTTGCGACATAAATTTACCCGACCCCATCCCTCCCACCCGATTGCCGCGGCGACGACTGCGGCCATAGCCGCTGGCGCCCTGCTGGTAGGCCTGATCGGTGCCCCCGCTCAGGCGGCTGAGACGCCTGAACCCGATCCGACATCCGCGCCGGCCCCGACTGCATCGCCGACCGATGCTCCCGCTGATGACGCCGACCGGACGACCGAGTCGCCCGCTGACGCGGCTGTGCCGGACGATTCGGCCGATGCTGCGTCGGGCGAGCAACGCGCGGCCGCGACGACGGCTCCCGTCGTGCTGCTCGACGATGATTTCTCCCGTGACGCGACCGCAGGCTGGGGGCAGTCCGACAATGGCCTGACGTATTCGTCCTGGTCTTCGCGCACTGCCGTGGTGAGCGTCGACGGAGAAGCGGCGGCGATAGCTCTCGCCCCGGGCGAGTCCGCCTACCTGACCCCCCGGGCGGTGAGCGCAGACGACATCAGGATCTCGGCCGACATCCGCCTCACCGAGAGCGGTGGTCGCAGCTATTACGCGTTCACCACCCGCGTGCAGAACGACGGATCGTCGTATCGCGTGCGCGTCTCCACCGACGCAAGCGGTCGGCCGCAGCTCTCGGTGGTGCGGAGCAAGGGTCGCATCGACACCGAGCTCAAGTCCGTCCTGCTTCCGATGAGCCTGCTCGGTGACTCGTGGGTCACGTTCGATGCGAGCGTGACGGGTACCGACGCCGTGGTGTTCGAAGCGCGTCTGACTCCGAAGGGTGAAAAGCCAGGAGCGCCGCAGCTCACGGCGACCGATCGGTCTAGCGAGCGACTGTCCTCCGCCGGAGGATTCGCGGTATGGGGCTACTCGTCGAGCAGCGCTGGAGGGCAGACGGTGCTCCAGTTGGACTCGCTCACCGCACTGGTCGCCACCACGCCGCTGAGCGGCGAGGTGCCGACCGAGCCGGAGCAGCCGCCGACCGAGCCGGAGCAGCCGCCGACCGAGCCGGAGCAGCCGCCGACCGAGCCGGAGCAGCCGCCGACCGAGCCGAACACATCGACCCGAGGGGCGACGACGGTCGGCACCGCGTCGTATCCAGTTCCCCAAGGAGCGGTGTTCGTGAACGGCGCGTCGACGTCGGGCACTCAGAACGGTAGGGCCGAGACGCCGTTCCGCACCGTGCAAGCGGCGGTCACCGCCTCGCCTGCCGGGTCGACCATCGTCATCCGTGGGGGCGAGTATCACGAGTCCGTCAACGTGCCGTTCAGCAAGACGCTCACGATTCAGGCGTATCCGGGTGAGGCCGTGTGGTTCGACGGCTCGACGAGGGTCACCTCGTGGAGTCAGTCCGGGTCGACGTGGGTAAGCGGGGGGTGGAAAGCCGAGTTCAGCAGCGACATGCTGGACGGGAACGCGAGTTGGTTCGTCGACCCGAAGTACCCCATGGCGAACCGCCCGGACATGCTGTTCATCGACGGCGTGGCTCAGAAGCAGGTGGCTTCCGCATCGCAGGTCGTCGCCGGGACATTCGCGGTGGACTATGCATCGGATCGCCTGATCCTGGGTACCAACCCGGCAGGCCATCAGGTGCGTGTCAGCGATCTCCCGCAAGCGCTGAACGTGCAGTCGGCGAACTCTGTCCTGCGTGGTTTCGGCGTGCGGCGCTATGCGACCTCGTACGACGTGCTCGGTACCGTGCGCATGCACAACGTCGGAACGGTGCTGCGCGATCTCGTGATCGAGGACAACGCCACGATCGGGCTCTTCGTCGGGAACGATCGCGCGACCGTGGACAATCTGACCGTTCGTCGGAACGGTCTGCTCGGGTTCTCACTCACCACCGCCTACAACTCGACCGTCACCGACTCGCTGTTCACCGACAACAATGTGGAGCGCTTCAACGGCTCTCCGGTCGCAGGCGGAATCAAGGTCACGCGTTCGCGGGGGGTCCTGATGAGCAACGTGGACACGAGTCGGAACATCGGCAGCGGCACGTGGTTCGACGAGTCCTGCTTCGATGTGAAGATCGTCGATGTTACCTCCAACGGCAACACGGAGATCGGCATCCACGCCGAACTCTCGTCGCAGGTGACGATCGCCCGCAGCCAGACGTTCGACAACAAGGAAGGCATCCGCATCTTCGATACCGAGAACGTGTTGATCACCAACAACGACCTCGGCAACAACTCGCGCCACGACATCAACCTGATGCAGGACGAGCGGAGGCAGGCGACGCATCGAGTAGGACGCGACCCGCGTGTGAGTGGCGCCGATCCCACGGTGACGTGGATCACGCGCAACATCTCGATCAACAACAACGTTTTCGCGGCGGGCGGACCCCGAGCGATCTTCGCCCATGACACGGCGACGGGACGCGCCGTCGACACCTGGAATCTCACCATCGAGGGAAACCTGTTCAGCAGTTCGACCGGCGGACCATCGATGGTGACCTGGGGCGGCTCGGGTGACTCCTACGAGACGTTCCAGACCCCGCAGGCGCTCGCAGCGGCTAAGAACCGGACGTGGGTGAATGCCATGACCACACGCCCTGAGCCCTTCGCGTCCATGACCGACGAGATCGAGGCCAATGCCTCGGTCGCTGTCCCGCTCAGCTCCCGGGTGGCGACGCTGCTCGGGCTCGCGGCGGGGGCCGAGTTCCTCGGTAGCGGTCGCTGAACCGTCGATCCGCCCGTCGTCGTCCTCTGGGGCGGCGGCGGGCGAATCGCGTCCGGGGTCGACGGCGCTCCGCCAGCGGGCACAATGGAGGCGTGACTCAAGACACGCGAGCCCCCTATCTCCTCGTCCATGCCGGGTGGGAGCTGTTCGGCTCGGACCGGATGCTGCTCGAGAGCGCGATCGGGCTCCGGCAGGCAGGGGAGCGTGTCGTGGTCGCCCTGCCCGAGAGCGGACCGCTGGTCGCGCACCTCCAGGCAGCGGGCGTGGAGGTTCTCATCCCGCCGACCTTCGTGCTGCGCAAGTCCGCACTTCGCCCCCGCAATTGGCTGCGCTCGGTGCGCGACGTGATCCGCGGCAGCGTCGCGGCCGTCACCATCGTGCGTCGTCTGCGTCCGCGCGCCCTCTACGTCAGCACGATCGTCCTGCCGATCTGGCCTGTCATAGGCCGGGTCCTGGGAGTGCCGACGGTCACGCACGTCCACGAGGCCGAGGCGTCGGCCGCCCGTGTCGTGAACCTGGTGCTCTACGCACCCCATCTGGCATCGCATCGACTGATCGTCAACAGCGAGTTCACACTGCGCACGGTGGGGGACAGCATCCCTGCCCTCGCACGCCGGTCGACGGTGATCCCGAATGGGGTCGCCTCCCCGGCCGATGTGCCCCCGGCGCGCGCACGTCTCGACCGCTTCCGCATCGTCTTTGTCGGCAGGATCTCGCACCGCAAGGGACCAGACGTCGCCCTCGAAGCCGTGGCGATGCTGCGCGAACGCGGTGTGGACGCGACCCTTCAGCTCATCGGGGCGGTCTTCGCGGGCAATGAGGCATTCGGCCACGAGCTCACTGCGCAGATCGCCGCGCACGGACTCCAGGACCACGTGATCCACCACGGATTCCGCGCCGACATCTGGCCGGTCCTCGCCGACGCGGATGCGATCGTGGTGCCCTCCCGTCAGGATGAATCGTTCGGGAACACCGCCGTCGAGGGGATCCTCGCGGCACGCCCCGTCGTGGTGAGCGACATCCCGGGACTGCGGGAGGCGGTCGGCGAGTACGACTCCGCCCTCTTCGTCGAAAGCGGCGACGCACAGAAGCTGGCCGAGGCGCTCGTGCGCATCGTCGACGACTGGTCGACCTTCGTCGCTCGAGCGGAGGCCGACCGGAGCGCGGCCATCCGCCGATTCGCCCCCGAGACTTATCGGCGGTCTGTCGCGGAGTTCATGCAGACCGCAGCGCGCGGCTGATCGAGGGTTCCGAGTCTGCGTGGAACGTCGAGTCAGGCAGTCTTGGCCTTCGCCGTCGACTTAGTCTTCGTCGCGGTGTTCGCGGCGGCTCCCGGACGCTCGTTCGACGGCGATTCCGCTCTCTCTGCCGGAGTGCTCGGTGCCGCCTCCACCGGTGACAGCGCCCCATCCAGGAACCTGCCGAGCTGTCGGTGGGCGTGCTTCACGTTCTGGACGGTGGCGCGTAGCATCGCCTCATGCTCGCGGTCCGACCCGTGGTGCGCGTCTGCGATGTCGTACGGGTTGCGATGTCTCGCGCCGAACATCGTCCGCCTGACAGTGGGCAGCGTGACGAAGCCGCGTCGCGCGTGCAGCGCCCGTGCGTAGCGGCGCACCCCGCGCGGATCATCCGCATCGGAACCGAACTGGGCCAGGAGCTCGAGCTCTCGCTCCTGCACCGGCTCCGCACCGAGGTGGACGGCCTCGCGCAGCGTGAACAAGCGCGAGCGGACATCGGGGACGAGCGCGGCGACAGCGGAGCGCTCAGCGCGAGATGCGGTGAGGATGAGGTCCGCGCTCCCGAGCGCATCGGCATCCAGAGCCTGTGAACGGTGCGCCCGTTTTTGCTTCGCGGTGTTCCCCGACTCGGCGTCGGCGATGGATGCGGAGACCTGGCAGATCTCCAGCCCGCCGGGCCCCACCCGGGTGCCGGCGCTCGAGATGCGCCAGTCGCTCATGCCCGGCTGCGCGCGCATCACGATCTCCATCAACGGCGATCGGCATACGTTGGCTTCGCAGACGAAGATCAGTCTGTAGGTCACAAGTTCCCCCTCGTGGAACCGTCGACTCCGGTTCGATCCCCAAACATAGGCGATAATGGTGCGGATGACGCATCTCGCGACGTCGCGTCGCGTTGTGTCGAGGGGATACGGGGACACATGACACTGCAGGACTACTTCCAATCGCTGAAGAGCCATTGGATCGTGATCGTCCTCCTGACCCTGGTCGGAGGCGGATCCGCATACGCCTACTCGCAGCTCATCGATCCCGAGTACCGCGCAGAGTCCCAGGTGATGGTCATCCCTACTCGCGGTGAGAACACGAGCGAGCTTCTCCAGGGCTCTAACTACGTGCAGAGCCTAGTCCAGACCTACACCCTGCTGGTGAGCTCTCCCACCGTCCTCGACCCGGTGATCGAGGAGCTGAACCTCGATGAGACGCCCAATCGGCTCGCTCGGCGGATCGACGTCAACGTGCCTCTCAACACCGTCGTGATCGAGATCGGTGTCACGGATGCCGATGGTGAGAGCGCCAGCGACACCGCCAATGCGATCGCGCAGGAACTCGCCGAGGCCGTGCGGAACGTCTCGCCGACGAGTGTCGACGGCGAGCCCGCAGTGCGCATCGAGACGATCTCGCCAGCCCGGACGCCCACCGTTCCGGTGTCACCGAACACCCGCAACAACGTGATCCTCGGCGCCGCTGCCGGATTCGTGGCCGGTGTGGTGTTCGCCATCCTCCGCCGCCGCCTGGCCACACGAATCACCACCGCGCGGTCGCTGAGCGAGGTGACCGAGGTCGCGCTGCTGGGCGAGATCCCCGAGGCTGCCGACAAGCAGGCCATCGCTCGAGTCATCCGGTCACAGCCGGACGGACGGGTCGCGGAGGCGATGCGTCAGGTCGCTGCGAGCCTCAAGTTCGTCGAGGTCGACAAGCACCGGCGCGTTATCCTGGTCACCTCGTGCTCCGCGCAGGAGGGCAAGTCGTCGGTGAGCCTCGGCCTCGCCATCACTCTCGCCGAGGGCGGCCGTTCCGTGCTCTTCATCGAAGCCGACCTGCGTCGGCCGAGCACCGCGAGGTACACCCAGCTCGAAGGCGCCGTGGGACTCACGACGATTCTGATTGGCGACGCCGAGCTCGACGACGCCGTCCAGCAGTGGGGGCGCCCCGGTCTCGACATCCTGACCGCCGGCGCTCAACCGCCGAACCCCGGGCAGCTGCTCTCCAGCGGGGGCCTTCACCGGGTCGTCGAGGAGGCGCGCGAGTCGTACGACTACGTCATCATCGACACGGCGCCCGTACTGTCGGTCAGCGATGCCCTGTGGTTGTCGACGATGGCTGACGGCACGCTGTTCGTGGTGCGCTCGAACCGGACGAAGGGCGGAGATCTGACGCGAGCGCTCACCTCCCTCGAATCCACCAGGACTCCGGTGCTCGGCATCGTGCTCAATGGCGTGCGAGGCGCGGCGAAGAACCCGTATTACACGGACGAACGCGCCAAGAGGCTTGGGCCGCGGCTTCTCCGTCGCGACGCGCTCCGGTAGTCGTCGTGAACTCGCTTCTCGCCCTCGGCGCTCGGGCGCTGACGATGGTGATCTCGCTCGTCTGCGGAGTGATCACGACCCGCATGATTCTCGGTGAGACCGACATCCAGCACTATGCGCTCTATTCGCTGCTGATCACGATCCCGTCTCTGCTGACCTTCACCGATCTAGGCAGTGGTGCGGTCCTCGTCAATGCCGTCGCGACCAGCGACGACATCCGCACGGATCGCAGGCTTCGTCTGCAGATCACCTCGGTGGGTCGGGTGCTGCTGATGTTCGCCACCGGGCTGATGCTAATCAACACCGTTCTGCTCGTGACAGGTGGCTGGAGGGCGCTGTTCGGAGATGCGGGTGCGATTCCCGGTGCAGCGCTGGCTGCGTTCATCTGCGTCACGCTGTTCAGCCTCTCAATCACTCTCGGCGTCTGGTTCCGCATCCTCCTCGGCCAGCGCCGCAACCACATCGTGATCCTCGTCCAGGGCATGATCTCCCCCGTCACGCTCGGCGGTGTGTGGCTGATGCTGACGTTCGGAGGTCGCGACTTCGACTCGTATCTGGCCATCGCGTCGTACGGGGCGTCCCTGTTCTCGGCGATCGTCGGCTTCGCACTCGTCACTCGGTCGACCGCCCCGTTGATCCCCGATGCGCTCCGGATGCTGCTGCGTTTCCGCAGCGTGCGCGGTGTTCGCGTGATGGATGTCGGCTGGCCGATGCTCGCCCAGATGGTGACCTACCCGATCGCCGTGGGATCTCAGCGCTACGTGCTCGCGCAGTTCGGCACGCCGACCGATGTGGCCGAGTACGGGGTGGCAGGCCAGGTCTTCTTCGCGCTCAACGGTCTGGTGATGGCCGCAGGCGTCGCGCTCTGGCCACAGTTCGCCCGACTGCGTCACAAGGGAGAACTGCGTCGCGGACCTTTCCTGCTGTCGCTGATCTTCGCGGGTGCCATCGCGGCGGCCACCTTCCTGGTGTGGTGGGTCTCGCCATGGCTGTTCGGGTTCATCACCCAGGGCGAGTTCGAGGTGCGGACGCTCACCATCTTCGCCTTCGGCTGCATGATCATGCTGACGGCCGCCGTGTACCCGCTCGGGATGTTCATCATGGACAAGCCGGGGATTCGCTTCCAGGTCGTGCCGACCCTCGCGATGGCGACGGTGAGCATCATCCTCTCGCTCGTGCTCACCCCAATCCTCGGCATCGTGGGCCCGCTGATCGGTGTCTCCTTCGCGCTGATCGTGTGCCAGATCATCCCGTACTCGATCTACATCCACCGGCACCGCGAGCGCCTGCTTGGGGCGGGGGAGGAGCCGAGGGCCGAGGCTCCGTCGGAGGTCGGCTAGCCGGGCCAGTCGCTCTGCGCGCGCCGCGCACGGCGCGCAACGGGGTGGATCGACTCGCCCCGTGCGATGCGGATCGCGAGGTCTTCGTAGGCGGCGGTGACATCGTCCCATGAGAACGCCTCGGCGGCTCGGTGACGCATCGCCGAGGCGTTCGACGCCACGGCGGTCGGATCCGCCTCGACGGCGTCGATGGCTCGGGCCGCGTCGGCGGGACCCGCGAAGTACCACCCGCTGCCGTCGAGCACTTCACGGTTGAACACGACGTCGTACGCGACCACGGCGGTTCCCGCGCCCATCGCTCGCAGCACTGAGGGGTTCGTGCCTCCGACCGAGTGACCGTGCAGGTACGTGTACGCGTGGTGGTACAGCGCGTCGAGCAACTCCTGGTCGTACACGGCGCCGAGAAGTCGGATGCGCTCGTCCGTCGCGGCGATGCGGTCGATCGCGGCCGTGTACTCGGCCGCGTACGGCGCCGAGCCGACGACGACGAGGGGCTTGCGCGCCCCGGACACCGAGTATCCCTCGACGATCTCGCGCACGTGGTTCTCCGGTTCGAAGCGCGCGACGACGAGGTGGTACCCGCCGGGTTCGAGACCGAGACCGGCGATGCCGTCCACCGGCGCGTCGTCGAGAAGCGGGGCGCCGTAGCGGATCAGCTCGCTCGAGACGTCGAACTGGTGGTCGTAATAGTCGGCGATGCCCGGGGCGTCGGAGATGATCGCGTCCGCCGTCTGCACGCCGAACTCCTCGGCCCAGCGGTAGTAGGCCTTGCCGCGAGTGCCCCACTTCGACCGACGCCACTCGAGCCCGTCCATGTGCAGCGCCACCGGGATCCGACGGGCTCGAAGAATCGGGAGGAACGGCGAGTTCGCGGCGTTGAAGACGAAGGCGGCGTCCGGGCGGGCCTTTGTGACCGCGTGCAGCGTGGAGAGGGCCGTGTGACTCAGGGTCTCCAGGGCTTTCTGACGCACGGCGGGAAGGGTGACCCTGCGCATCCCTAGATGAGTGTCGCCGACAGTGCCGGCGTCCCGACCGTAAACGAGGAGCCGGTGCCCCCGTTCGACGAGCCGGCGGCCCACCTCCTCCACCGCGGTCTCGAATCCGCCATAGGCCGCGGGGATCCCGCGAGTGCCGATCAGGGCGATGCGTAGCGTCGGCGTTGAGGGGGTCGAATCGGAGCGCATCGCATCAGTATGCCTGAGCCGGAGCTCGGCAACGGTTCGGTCGCGGCTATCCTGGCGGGGTGCCGACACCGCGCAGAGCAGACCGTCCCCTGTCCTGGGGGTTCCCCGCTGAGCAATCGGTCACCGCATGGCAGGAGCGTCATGCGCGCGGCGAGGTCCCGAGCGTATGGCCATACGGATTGGACGGCCTGCGCGAGTCCGGAGCGGTCGAGGTGCTCGATCTTCCGGCACCTGGGCGCGTGGCGCGACTGCGCGCGCGGGCGGGAATCGGACGCCGTCCGAGTCCCGGTCTCGCGTTCACGTGGGACGAGAACGCCGCGTTCCGCCTGCATGTGATGCGACCGCACGCTCGTTTTATCTCCGGGGTGATCTGGCTCACTGACATGGTCGAGCGCGGCACGGTTCCGGCCCGGCTCATCGAGGTGCTTGGGCGTGCGGAGGCGCTATGGGTGCTCAGCGAGGCACAGGTCGCTCCGCTGCGTGCGCTGTTCGGTCCCGAGGGTCCACGCGTCGTCGCAGTGCCGTTCGGCGTGGATGCGCGGTTCTTCTCCGAGCGTCCGTATCCCACGCGTCCTCGGGTGGTGAGCATCGGCAACGATCGCGATCGTGACCCCCGGACGCTCTTCCGTGCTCTGGCACGAGTGCGCGATGCCCGACCGGACGCGGAGTTGATCGTGCAGTCCTCGGCCTCCGGCGTGCCGGACGGCATCGAGATCGTGCCGAGGATGTCGCATGGCGAGCTGCGCGAGCTGTATGCGACTGCGAGCGTGGTCGCGACCGCCACCCGTCCGAATCTGCACGTCTCAGGCATGACGGTGACGCTGGAAGCCCTGGCCACGGGGCGCCCGGTGGTCAACACGGATACCCCGGGCCTGGGCCAGTACGTGTCGGAGGGGCGCACCGGGCATCTGGTTCCCGTCGGCGACGACGAGGCGATGGCGCGCCGCCTCCTGGCGTTGCTGGACGACCCGATCGGGGCGGAGGCCATGGGGCACGAGGGGCGTCTGACGGTCGCGAACAGCTTCACCACGCAGGAGATGTGCGCTCACCTTGCCAGCATCCTGCGTGCTACGGCGGAGTGACACGCGCCTCGGACATGATCCCCCGGGAACTGGTAGTGGCGGGACTGGACTCCGTGCGCTATTCTTGGCGCGGATGCGTCTATGGGGGACGCGGGGGAATCCAACATGCTTGCCGTTCTTCGGCAGTGCCTATGGGGAGGCGCTATGCGAGTCCAACGACTCGATTCAATCGATCATGACTTCATGTCGCGATCAACATCTTTCCGCCGTACCGCGATCGCGGTCGTCGCCACTCTGGTGATCGGGCTGCTGGGGTCGGTAATCGCCGCGCCTGCAGCGCAGGCCGACACCGTGCCGACGGATCCGACTCTGCCGGCGACGGTGAGCGCCGATGCGCTCCCGACGACGCAGATCAACGGCATCGTCTGGGCGCAGGCCGTCGCAGGCAACAAGGTCTTCGCCGGTGGCCAGTTCACGAGCGCACGTCCCGCAGGGGCTGCAGCCGGGACCAACGAGACACCTCGTTCTAACCTGCTCGCGTACGACATCACTACCGGTGTGCTCGACCCGTCGTTCAACCCGCAGGTCAACGGCCGCATTCTCGCCGCCGCAGTTTCTCCCGACGGCACGCGCCTGTACATCGGCGGTGGCTTCACCGCCGTCGACGGCCAGAACCGCTACCGCCTCGCGGCGTTCAACACGGCGACCGGTCAGCTGATCGCGAACTGGGCCCCCGGGACCAACACCGTCGTACAGGGCATCGTCGCCACAGACACGACGGTGTACGTGACGGGCGAGTTCTCAAACGTCAACAACACCACTCGCACGGGTGTCGCGGCGCTGAGCGCATCGACCGGTGCGGTGCAGGCCTTTAACCCGGTGCTGGCAGGCGGATACGGCGCGCGCGCCGTGGTCGTGTCGCCCGACAAGTCGAAGGTCGTCATCGCGGGATCCTTCACGTCGACCAACGGGTCCACGAACCCGGGCCGCGGAATGGCGGCACTCGACGCGACCACGGGTGCGAGCCTGCCCTGGGCGATCAACAGCGTGGTCCGCAACGCGGGAACAGGTTCGTCGATCTACTCGCTCGCCTCTGACGGTGACAGCGTGTACGGCAGCGGCTACGACTTCGGGGGATCGAAGACCGAGGACGACTTCGAGGGCGCATTCCGCGCCAACTGGAGCGACGGCTCGATGGTGTGGATGGAGGACTGCCACGGCGACACCTATTCGGTGTACCCGTCCGGCGGCGCCGTCTACACCGCGGCGCACTCGCACTACTGCGGGAACATCGGAGAGTTCCCGCAGCTCGACCCGTGGAACTTCAACTTCTCCCTCGCGTTCGACAAGAACCCGTCGAACCGAACGATCACGCCCGACATCTACGGATACCGAAGCTTCACCGGCAATCCGGCCGCGCGTCTGCTGCACTGGTACCCGACGTGGCAGCCGGGAACGGTGTCTGGCATGAGCCAGGCCGCGTGGTCGGTCACCGGAGGCGGGGACTACCTCGTCTACGGAGGAGAGTTCACCGCGGTGAGCGGCACGGCCCAGCAGGGTCTGGTCCGCTTCGCGAAGCCGGGCACCGCACCGAATAAGGTGGGACCAACGATCAAGGGCGGCGCCTACCAGATCAGTGCGCAGTCCTTCCGCGCCGGACAGGTGCGCGTGGCCTGGCCTGCGAACTACGACGCGGACAACTCCACGCTGACCTACGAGGTGTACCGCCGCGACATCGCGCAGCCTGTCTACACGACCACGTCCGAATCGACGTACTGGGTTCGTCCGCGCATGCTCTACTCCGACACCGCCGTGACCGCGGGTCAGGTGTACGAGTACCGCGTGAAGGTGACAGACCCGAACGGCAACACGACGACGTCCGACTGGACACCCGTCACGGCCGCCGATTCCGGCACCGCCAACACGTACAACACGGCGATCCTCGACTCGGCCCCCAAGTACTACTGGCCCCTCAACGAGGCGACCGGTACTGCAGGGATCGACTGGGTCACCGGCAATGATCTGAAGCTCGCCGGTGGCACCACTCGGGGCCTCCCCGGACAGGTACAGGGCGAGACCTCAGGGTCCACCGCGTTCAACGGCTCCACGGGAACGGCCGCGTCGTCGTCCTCCGAAGTGGCACCGAACACCTTCTCCGTCGAGGCCTGGTTCCAGACCACCAGCACCAGCGGTGGGAAGATCGTGGGCTTCGGGAACAACCCAACCGGCGTCTCGGGCAGCTACGACCGGCACATCTACCTGAGCAATACGGGTCAGATCACGTTCGGCGTGTACCCGGGCGGAACCCGCACGCTCACCAGTAACAGCGGCTACAACGACGGGGCGTGGCACCAGGTCGTCGGCACGATGAGCCCCGCGGGAATGGTGCTGTACGTCGACGGCGTCCGCATAGGCATGCGCACCGATACGACGACAGGACAGGACTACACGGGGTACTGGCGGGTGGGCGGTGACAGTCAGGGTGGCTGGCCCTCCGCGGGCTCCTCGAACTTCCTGAACGGACGCATCGCCGATGTCGCCGTCTACTCCACGGCGATCTCGCGCAACGACGTCGACTCGCACTGGGTGGCCTCCGGACGCACGTCCGCGCTGCCGGCAGCGCCCGCCGACGCATACGGCAAGGCTGTGTACGACCTCGATCCGACTCTGTTCTGGCGGCTGAACGAGACCACGGGCACCGTCGCTGCGGATGCTGGACGCGACGCGAGCACCGGAGGTTACAAGACCAACGGCACCGCGACGATCCAGCGCGGACAGACCGGCGCGATCGCCGGGACCACGAACAAAGCGATCCGCTTCACCTCGTCGAAGCTGGGTTCCACCTGGAACAACCGTCAGACCGTGATCAGCGATCGTCAGTACGTCTCCCCGAATACCTACTCGATCGAGACGTGGTTCAAGACGACGTCCACGGGCGGGGGCAAGCTGATCGGCTTCGGAAACAGCAACTCCAACAACACCAACGCGAGCTCGAACTACGACCGTCACATCTACATGGATTCGTCCGGACGGCTCAAGTTCGGTGTCTACAGCGGTGGCACGCAGGTGCTGACCGCCCCGAGCACCTATCGCGACGGGCAGTGGCATCACGTGGTGGCTCAGCAGTCCGCGAACGGGATGCAGCTGTTCGTCGACGGCGTGGAGGTCGCATCGAACAGCGTCGCGACCGCCGATCAGTACAGCGGCTACTGGCGGCTCGGCGGCGACACGACGTGGGAGGGCGATCCCTTCTGGGTCGGCTCGCTCGACGAACCGGCCGTGTACGCCTCACCGCTCACGGCGAGCCAGGTCCTGCAGCACTACCAGCTGGGTTCGACGGGTACGCCGAATGAGCTCCCGGTGGCGCAGTTCACCACCGCGACGACAGATCTCTCGGTCGCGTTCGACGCCTCCGCCTCCACCGACCAGGAAGGGCCGATCGCGGCATACACCTGGAACTTCGGCGACGGGCAGACGGGGACGGGCGTCGCCCCGACCCACGTGTACGACACAGCGGGGACCTACACGGTGACTCTAACGGTGCGTGACGGTGGTTCGCTCACCTCGTCGATCACCCATGAGGTCATCGCTCGGAACCCGAACGTCGCCCCGACGGCGGCCTTCACAGAGACCAAGGACTTCCTTGCTCTCTCGGTCGACGCCTCGACGAGCGCGGACAGCGACGGCTCGATCGCCGCATACGCCTGGAACTTCGGTGACGGTGCGACCGCCACCGGTGCCACGGCAGCGCACACGTACACCGCCTCCGGCACTTACGAGGTGTCTCTCACGGTGACCGACGACCGCGGCGGTTCCGCCACGACCATGAAGTCGATCACGGTCGAAGCCGCGAACGTCGCTCCAACGGCGCTGGCGAACGTGGTGCGCGGTGCCGACGGCATGTCGATCACCGCAGACGGCTCGGGATCCAGCGACAGCGACGGTACGATCGCCGCCTACGCCTGGAACTTCGGTGACGGTGCGACGGGATCGGGCGCCGCGGCGACCCACACCTTTGTCGCGGCGGGCACTTACACGGTGACGCTCAAGGTGACAGACGACGACGGAGCGACGCACCAGGTCACGGCATCCGTGACCGTTGCGCCGGCGGCGACGGAAGACGTCATCGCTAGGGACGCTTTCGAGCGGACCGCGTCGTCATCCTGGGGTAGCGCAGACGTCGGAGGCGCGTGGACCACCACGGGCGGAGCGGCTGCCTTCTCGGTCGGCGACGGTCTGGGCAAGTTCGCGCTCGCACCTGCGGCGACACGCGAAGCCCGTCTCGCCGCAGTCTCCGGCACCAACACGGTGACCTCGCTCACACTCGCCTCGAGCAATGCGACGAGTGGAGGAGCATTCAACTTCACCGTGAACGGGCGCCAGGTCGGCAGCGACACGTACTCCGGCCGGGTGAAGGTCGAAGCGACCGGTTCGATCCGGCTGTACCTGCTCCGTAACGAGACCGCGATCGGCAATAGCGTGTTGCTCTCGGGCAACTACACCGCGGGGGAGAAGCTCTCCATCGCCCTGTCTGTGCGAGGCACGTCTCCCACGAGTCTGGCGCTGAAGGTCTGGCGCACCGGCACCACGGAGCCGACGAGCCCGCAGCTGCAGGCGACCGACACGACGGCTGCACTGCAGGCGGCGGGGTCTGTCGGTCTGAAGATGGCGGTGTCCTCGGTGTCCTCGGTCTCCACCGTCGTCACGATCGACGACTACAAGGTGGTGACGGGTGCCGTGGTGGCTCCAGTCAACCAGGCGCCGACGGCAGCGTTCACCTCGTCCGTCACCGCGCTGACCGCAGGCGTCGACGGTCGCGCGTCGACCGACTCGGACGGGACCATTGCCTCGTACGCCTGGACCTTCGGTGACGGAGGGACGGCGACGGGTGCTACCGCATCGCACGCCTACGCCGCCGCGGGTACATACAACGTGACGCTCACGGTAACCGACGACAAAGGCAAGACGAACGCCATCACCACGCCGGTGACCGTGACGGCTCCCGTCGTAGACCCGCCTGACCCGGGCGGCCCCGCGCCGCTGGCCACCGACGAGTTCGATCGTGCCGTCACCGGTGGGTGGGGGACGTCCGATCTCGGAGGTGCCTGGGCCACGACCGGCGGCAACGCCGCCTTCACGGTCGCTGCCGGGAACGGAACGATCTCGCTGGCGCCGTCGCAGACCAGAGAAGGCCGCCTGGCCGTCTCTGGCACCAGCGCGGTGCTGGATACGACCTTCGCCTCCGACGTCGCGTCGGTTGGCGGCACCACCAGCATCACGCTCCACGGCCGTACTGTCGGCATCTCCGTGTACTCGGCGAGGGTGCGGCTGGAGCCGGCGGGCGTCGTGCGTCTGTACATCCTCCGTGATGAGACGGCTATCGGAAACAGCTTTGTCCTGCCGACGACGTACACCGCCGGGCAGGTGCTGCACGCACGGCTGTCCGTCACGGGAACCAGCCCCACGACCATCGCCGCCAAGGTGTGGGTCGAGGGTCAGGCGGAACCCGCGAGCTGGCAGTTGCAGGGTACGGATTCCACGGCGGCTCTCCAGGCTGCCGGCGGCGTGGGCATCAAGGCGTCGAGCAGCTCCGCGTCGACGAACCCGGTGACGAAGATCTCGTTCGAGCGCTTCGCGGTCGTGGTCCCGCAGTAATCCGCACGCGAAAGGGGGCGCAGGGCTTCGGCCATGCGCCCCCTTTCTGCATGCGCTCTCGGGGGGCGGTTACGAAGTCGAGCAAGTGGGACTAGCGTCGGCACGTGACCTCAAGAAGACGGGGTGCGGACGGAAGGCTTTGTGGTGGGGAGTCGACGCCCGAACGGATCGGAGTTCGTGAAGGCGGGCCGGGCCTATCCGGGGTGAGGCAGGCGGTGCCTGCATGGGTGGGGTGCCGCTGCGTGTGAGTGGACGCCGCTGGGTGTGGTTGCGGCGCCGCTACGCATGGATGACGCGCCACACTGTGTGTGGGTCAGGGCGGCCATGGGGTCAGGAGTGCGAGTGCTCGAGCCGTCAGGATCCGTGGGATGCGCCGGGTCCGCCCGCCGCGGCGCGCGCGTACTCGGGTGTGATGCGGCCGAGCGCACCGAGGATTCGTCCCTCGGCGAACCAGGCACGACGGCGGAGCACCGCCTCTGCGGCAAGATCGCCGCGGAGGCGCGCGACGATGCCCCGCGCCGAGAAGACGATCAGTCGGACGACACCGCCTGCGAGGTGCACCCCGCGCAGCGCCGCACGGCGAACTACGGAGGGATGCCGCGTGAGCAGGGTCGTGCGCATCTGTCCCTGGGACACCGTGCGGCGCCGCACGAACTCCCGGGTCGTGCGAGCCGGGGGCACCTCGTCGCGGACGACGGAGTCTGCCGAGGCGACGATGGTGCCCCCGGCGGCGAGCAGCGCGCGCCCGAACAGCATGTCCTCCCCGCCGGCGAGACCGAGGCTGGTGTCGAACCGTACGCCGAGATCGCGCACTTGCGCCGCATCGACAAGCACGTTCCCGGTCGCGAGCGCGTCGAGGCGCTGCCCGGTGGTGCGACGTCGACGCCGCATGAACCCCCCGGCGATGATCCACGAATCGGTGCCTTCGGGCCAGACGTAGTCGACGTAGCCCATCACCACTGCAGGCCGGTCGGAAGACCAGACAGAAAGCAGCGCATCCAACCACCCCGGCTGGGGAAGGACATCGTCGTCCACCATAGCGACGAGTTCACCATCGCGCGCGGCGTCGAGTGCCGCCTGCCGTGCGGCGGCGATCCCCGGCATCGGCTCGGAGACATACCCCACGCTGAAAGCAGATGCGTCCGCTTCTGCCGACCGGAGCGGATCGTTGTCGACGAGGGCGATGCGTATCCGCGACCCCGCGGCTCCCGCGTTTGCACGGATCGCGGCGATGAGCGGAGGAAGCAACTCGGTGCGACGGAACGTCGTGACGGCGACGAGAACAGGAGGAATCTCGGCGAGGGGCGACGCGGTATTCATCCGTTCAGTATGCTCCGCTGGGCTGCACCATGACCTTGGCGGTGCGCCACATGATCTGCAGGTCGTTCATGACCGACCAGTTCTCGACGTACCGCAGGTCGAGGCGAACGCTCTCGTCCCACGAGAGATCGCTGCGCCCGGAGACCTGCCACAGGCCTGTGATGCCCGGCTTGATGTAGAGCCGACGGAACACGGTGCCGTCGTAGGCGGTGACCTCGGTGGGCAGCGGCGGGCGCGGACCCACGACGCTCATGTCGCCGATGAGGACGTTCCAGAACTGCGGCAGTTCGTCGAGAGACAGCTTGCGCAGGATCCTGCCCACCCGCGTGACGCGGGGGTCGTCCTTCATCTTGAACAGCAGGCCCGCTCCCTGGTTCTGCTCCTTGAGCGTCGCGAGCTGCTGCTCGGCGTCGGTCTTCATCGAGCGGAACTTCATGATCTTGAAGGTGCGACCGTCGCGACCGACGCGCTCCTGCGAGAAGAACAGCGGTCCGGGCGAGTCCAGCTTGACGAGGAGCGCGAGGATCGGCGTGATGAGTGCGATCGGGACGAGCGCGATGGATGCGACAGCGATGTCGAGTGCGCGCTTCAGCACGTGCTGACCGCCCTCGTACGAGGGGATCTGCACCTGGATGAGCGGAAGGCCTTCGACCGGCGAGAAGGAAATGCGCGGGCCGGCGACATCGGTGAGACGGCTGGAGAGCACGAGCTGAGCGGCGGTGCCCTCGAGCTGCCAGCTGAGGTGCTTCACGAAATCGGGCTCGCCGTCGGGACGGCTCGCGACGATGATCGTGTCGGCACCCAGCTCGGCAGCCACGGTGGAGACGGAGTTGACGTTGCCGAGCACCGGGTACTGCTCGCCGCGGGCTTCGACATCTCGCGCGTTGCCGTCGAGCAGAGTCGCGCCCACCACCTGGTACCCGGAGGCGCCGATCGGGTGCAGGGTGCGGATGACGTACTCGACGTCGTCGCGGTTGCCGACGACGAGCGTGCGCGAGGCGAAACGACCTCGCGCACGCTGCGCCGTCAGCCAGTGCCGCCACGCCCAGCGCGTGACGAGCAGCGTGAGGACACCGAGCGGCAGGCCGACGAGCAGCACGAGTTGCATCGTCTGCCAGCCGAGCACGACGCTGAGCATGGCGATGATCCCGAACGCCAAACCACTCGCGTGTGCCACACCGCGGTACTCGGTGGCGCTGGCGCGGAACAGCGCTGCGTCACGGGTGTGCAGCGCGCCGAGCATCAGATACCAGAGCGTGGCCAGCAGAATGCCGTTGCGCAGGGCCTCTTCCCCTACGACACCGCTCATCACCTGGACCCCTGCTGTGATTCCGACCGCGAACAGGATGACCCCAGCATCCGTGATCCGCAGTCGCATCCGATAGCGCCGCTCCCACTGCCGGCGTCGCTCCAGCGTCGCGGACACGCGCGGTGTGACCACCGTGCGCGTGACCGACTTCGCGGCTCGCGGAGCAGAGACCGGCGTGAAGACCGAACCCGCGCGAGTGATGCTCACAGCATCCTCGACGGACGTCATGCCGAGGCTCCTTGAGCCGTGAATGTACGCAGAATTCCCCAGTGCGCCATATTTTTCCCCAGATATTCCCCAGACCACGGACCCCACGTCCATGGCATCGTCTGCGTTCCCGACCCCTCGGGTCCTGCTGCATCCGTGATCCCACATCACGGGTTGCGGTCACCGTCCCACACGGTGGTGCTGGCAGCAGGCGCTGCAGACTTCGATCACTCTAGCGGAAGGGAGCGTCGAGCGATAGGTAAATCTGGCGACTGGAGGAATCGATTTTGGTATGCCAAAGTCGGAGCCCCGCCCCCGATATTCTGACCGCGTGACCACCACTTCAGCGCCTCGATTCCATCTCAGCCGCATGCTGCCGAGGGATCCGGCTCAGCCTCATCGCACGGCCAGCACGCTCGAGCTGTTCTTCGATCTCGTCTTCGTCGTCGCGGTGAGCATCGCCTCCGCCCAGCTGCACCACGCGCTGAGCCACGGCGACTTCGTGCACGGAATCACCTCCTACGCGATGGTGTTCTTCGCGGTGTGGTGGGCGTGGATGAACTTCACCTGGTTCGCCACCTCCTTCGACACAGACGACTGGTTGTATCGCGTCACCACCATCATCCAGATGGGCGGGGTGCTCGTGCTCGCTGCCGGCATCCCTGCGGCGTTCGAGGAGGGGGACTTCACCGTCCCGGTGATCGGCTACATCGTCATGCGTGTGGCCATGATCGCGCAGTGGCTGCGGGCGTCCCGCGGTGCGGGAGATCTCAAGGCCGCCGCGCGTCGCTACGCCATCGGGATCGCCGGCGTGCAGGTGCTCTGGGTGCTGTTCCTGCTCATCCCGTCGGGCCCCCTCCAGCTCGTGGCCTTCGTGATCTTCGCTCTCGTCGAGGTCAGCGTGCCCGTGTTCGCCGAGCACCGCAGACAGACGCCCTGGCATCCCCATCACATCACCGAGCGCTACGGGCTGTTCACCCTGATCGTGCTCGGCGAGAGCCTCCTCGCCTCCGCCAATGCGATCATCGACGCGAAGAACGAACTCGACTCCTTCGTCCCTCTCATCTCGATCTCCGTGCTGACCCTGGTCGTGACCGCATCTCTCTGGTGGATCTACTTCTGGGCGCCGCACCACAGGGCGATCACGACGTTCGGCCGCTCGCTCCGCTACGGGTACACGCACTATCTCGTCTTCGCCGCGGCCGCCGCCTTCTCGGCGGGCATCGAGGTCGAACTCGACGTCCTGATAGGGGAGAGCCATCTCTCCACCATCCAGGCGTCGTTCACCGTGACCATCCCGATCGCGATCTTCCTGCTCGGCGTCTGGTGGATCGCGATCCGCGAGAACGCCGACAGGGTGGTGAACACCGTCGTGCCGGTCGGTGCGGTTGTCGTCCTCCTCGACGCCGTGCTGCCCATCCCTGTCGCGGTCAGCGCCCTCGTTCTCGTGGTGATCGTGGTCGTCCTCGTCCTCCATCCGCCGGTGCGTCGAGAGCCATAGATTCTGCATAGACGCGGCATAGCTCGCTGATCGTCTCCTCCGTGACCATGGGTACATCGACACCCATCCACATCGAGAGGAGCACGATCATGAGCCGCATCCCCGAACCCGTACAGACCCCTGAGGGCCCGACCTACGAGGGGCGGCTGCTCGACCGTACCGATGAGGAGGTCGTGGATCAGGGCGCCGCCTTCGACATCCGCACCCTGGTGACGCGCCGCGGCATTCTCGGACTCGCCGGACTCGGGGTGGGCGCGATGGTGCTCGCCGCGTGCGCCCCGTCGGGCAGCGGCAGCACGAGCGAGTCGACATCGACGAGCGATACGGGGACGACGTCCGGATCGTCGACCACGACAGCGGCCGGCGAGATCCCCGACGAGACCGCAGGTCCCTACCCCGGAGACGGATCGAACGGACCGGACGTCCTCGAGGATTCGGGCATCGTGCGACAGGACATCACGACGTCGATCGACGGGTCGGCGACAGCCGACGGCATCCCGCTGACCTTCGAGTTCCAGGTGGTCGACCTCGCGAACGGCAGCGTCCCCTTCGAGGGCGTCGCGGTGTACGCATGGCACTGCACGGCTGAGGGGGAGTACTCGATGTACTCGTCGGGGCTCGAGGATGTCACCTACCTCCGTGGAGTGCAGGTGGCGGATGCCGAGGGGAAGGTCTCGTTCACGTCGATCTTCCCCGGCTGCTACTCGGGCCGCTGGCCGCACATCCACTTCGAGGTCTACCCCGACCTCGCCTCGATCACCGACTCGGCCAACGCCATCGCCACGTCCCAGCTGGCACTGCCCGAAGATGTCTGCGCCACCGTCTACGCCGATTCCCGCTACCCGGGCTCGACGCAGAACCTGTCGCAGACGAGCCTCTCCGGCGACAACGTCTTCGGCGACGACTCCGGGGCCCTTCAGCTGGCCACTGTCACCGGCGGCGGCAGCGGATACACCGCGACGCTCGTGGTCGGCGTCGACACGGCCACGACGTCCAGCGCAGGCTCCGCGCCGTCGGGCGGCGCGGGCGGCCCCGGTGGTGGCGGCGAGCCGCCGTCCGACTGAACCCGAACCCCGACAACCCCTCCACGCGAAAGAACAGAGACCATGCTCCAGAACCTCACAGGGTGGCACGCCCTGATCATCCTCGCGATCGTCGTCCTCGTCTTCGGCGCCGCGAAGCTCCCCGCCCTCGCCAAGAGCGTCGGCCAGTCGATGCGCATCCTCAGATCGGAGGTCGCCGAGCCTTCGAACGAGGCACGGGTCGAGCCGACGCCGAGGGGCCGGGACCGTGTCGACGCTCGGGAGTCCGCAGACCTCCCGCAGCCCGTCCTGCGGCCCGCGGAGTAAACCGTGTCCTCGCTCGCCGCTGATGCCGTCGAGGCGAGCACCGCGCCCGCCCTGGCCCGGATGCCGCTGTCCTCGCACCTGCGGGAGGCGCGCACGCGCTCGTTCCGTGCGACGGCGGCGCTCCTGACCGGGGTGGTCGCCGGGTATCTCCTTTCGGACCAGATCCTCGAGGTCGTGCGAGCACCGATCAGTGCGCTCGCCGAATCGCGCGATGCGAGCCTCAACTACGACAGCATCACCGGGGCTTTCGACCTTCGGCTCAAGATCGCGCTCTTCGCCGGTGTCGCGCTGTCGAGTCCCGTCTGGATGCACGAGCTGCTCGCGTTCCTCGCTCCGGGTCTGACCACCAGAGAGAAGAGGTACACGTTCGGCTTCCTGGCGGCATCCGTTCCCCTGTTCATCGGCGGATGCCTGATGGGCTTCCTTCTCTTCCCCCACATGGTCGAGCTGCTCGCGAGCTTCGCCTCGACCGAGGACAGCACGCTGCTGCAGGCGTCGTACTACGTCGACTTCATCCTCAAGATCGTGCTCGCGACCGGGGTCGCCTTCGTGCTCCCGGTGTTCGTCGTGATGCTCAACCTGCTCGGTGTCGTGTCGGCGGCGGCGATCGCGCGGAGCTGGCGTCTCGCCGTCGTCGCGATCGTCCTCTTCAGTGCGGTCGTGACCCCCGCGGCCGACGTGCTGTCGATGTTCCTGATCGCGATTCCCATGACCCTGCTGTTCCTGATCGCCCTGCTGCTCGCATGGCTGCATGATCGCAGGGTCGGGGAGTCGGCCGTCGGCACAACGGAGGCATGACGATGTTCGGACTCACGATCGAGAAGCTGTTCCTCGTCGCGCTGATCGCAGCCGTGATCATCGGTCCTCGGCGACTGCCGGAGTATGCGGGCCGTCTCGGCGCCCTCGTCCGCCGGGTGACGCTCACCGTCGGCGAGGCGGCGCGGCGAGCCGAGCAGGAGGCCGGAGTGGCGAGCATCCGCCAGGAATGGACCGCCGTGGATCCTCGGCGGTACGACCCGAGGCAGATCATCCGCGAGGCGTGGGATGCGGGGGAGGAGTCGGACGGCTCGAAAGCCGCTGAGGCCCCGCAGCCGGAGCCCGAGGGGCGCTGGATCGTGGCTGGATCGTCCGGTCATCCACGGCGCGTGTGGAAGCCCGCTGAGGCCGAGGCCCGCGTGCGCGGCGCCGACCTGCTAGACTGATTGAGCAACGTGAGTTCTGGCCGCCCTCTAGGCCACCACGGAGCCACTGATCAGGGCCATTACGGACCAAGCGCATCGATGCGCGCGGCATCCGCCTTCGATCTCACATCTTGCGGGTCGCGACAACGCGTGCCCGTCACACAGCAATGAGTATCACCATGAGCACGACCACTTTTCCTCCTTCCGATCCGTTGACCTGGAAACAGGCCGACACAGATGTGCACGTCGCGACCCGCGGCGGCGAGTTCGCCGGGTTCGTCGAATTCGACGGCACCGCGCATGTCGCCCGCGACCAGCGCGGTGACGACCTCGGCTCGTTCGAGTCGCTGGATGCCGCCCGTGACGCCCTCGAGAGCGCGAATGCGCCGAGATCTCGCCCGCGCAGCCTCACCTCTCCCTTTCGCCGCGCCCTCCGCAGCCGACCGCGTCGCGCACGCGCCTGACCGTTCCATGCGGGGGAACTGTGAATCGTCAAGGGATGCTGATGTATTCCCCAAATCGCATGAGGGCAGGGTTAGCCTGAGTTAAGCGTTCGGCGATCTGCCTTGGGCTTCACATCAGCTCAAGGGCTCCGATCGACGGGAGAACAACATCTCCATTTCACAGGTCGAAAAGACCGACGCAGTTCTCGGACCGGTACGTCAGACGTATTCGGGCAATGCGGACATTCCTCCGATGACCCACGCCTACAAGCAGGTCTCGCAGGTCATCCGCGAAACCGGCCTCCTCCAGCGCGCCGGATGGTTCTACATCTTCGTGGCCGCCGGCATCGCCGTGGCTCTGGGCGGAGTCATCACCGGCTTCATCCTTCTCGGCGACAGCTGGCTCCAGCTCCTGATGGCCGGGGCTCTCGGCATCATCCTCACGCAGGTGGCGTTCCTCGCCCATGAGGCCGCGCATCGTCAGATCCTCTCCACGGGCCCGGCGAACTTCCGCCTCGCCCGCATCCTCGCCGCCGGCGTGGTGGGAATCAGCTATTCCTGGTGGGACTCCAAGCACACCAAGCACCACGGCAACCCGAACCAGGTCGGCAAGGACCCCGACATCGAGGTCGACACGATCTCGTTCCTCGAGACCGACGCCGCGCAGTCCCGCGGTATCGTCCGTCTGATCACGCGCAAGCAGGGGTGGCTGTTCTTCCCGCTGCTGACGCTCGAGGGCCTGAACCTCCACTACCTGGGCGTGAAGCACCTGGTGACCAGCAAGAAGGCCAAGGGCCGCTGGATCGAGCTGGGCCTCATCGCCCTCCGGTTCGCGATCGTCCTCGTGCCTGTGTTCCTGATGCTGCCGCTCGGCATGGCATTCGCCTTCATGGGTGTGCAGCTCGCCGTCTTCGGCGTCTACATGGGCGCGTCCTTCGCGCCGAACCACAAGGGCATGCCGATCATCGATCCCAACGCCCGTCTCGACTTCTTCTCGAAGCAGGTGCGCACCTCTCGCAACATCCGTGGCGGATGGTGGGCCACCTGGCTCATGGGCGGACTCAACTACCAGGTCGAGCACCACCTGTTCCCGAACATGCCCCGCCCGCACCTCTCGAAGGCTCGCGAGGTCGTGCGCGACTACTGCGTCGCCAACAACGTGCCCTACACCGAGACCAGCCTCGGCCGGTCGTACGCGATCGTGATCGAGTACCTCAACCGCGTCGGTCTCGCCGCCGGTGCTGATCCGTTCGACTGCCCCGCAGCGGCCCAGTTCGTCCGGGCGTAGACACTCTCGCGGCATCGCAGCCGACCCGCACATCGAACGGCCCCATCCTTCGGGATGGGGCCGTTCGATGTGCCAGACGGTCAGTTCCGCCGGATCCAGCGGAACGTCGCGCGGCTGAGGATGAAGCCGACCACGAGCCATGCGGCGAGGGCGACCGCCACGAGCCCGAGATCCCATGATCCGCTCGGCTCCGCCGAGGAGAACGACTCGGGCAGGATCGCCGCGCGCATACCCTGAGCCATCCACTTGAGGGGAAAGACCGCAGCGACGTTCTGCAGCCATTCCGGCAGCGCGGTGAAGGCGATGTAGACGCCGGAGATGAACTGCAGCAGCAGCACGACCGGGATCACCACGGCGGACGCCGTCTTGCCCGACCGCGGCACGGCAGACAGTGCGATGCCGAGAAGCGTGCACGAGAGCAGGCCGAGCACGAAGACCCAGGCGAAGCGACCCCAGGCCTCAGCATCCGAGGGCAGCTCCACCTGATAGAGGACGACCGCGACGACCAGCAGCAGAGTGATCTGCAGGAGCGCGGTGACGAAGACCTCACCGATCTTGCCGATGAAGTACGTCGCCGGTGAGATCGGCGTGCTGCCCAGCCGCTTGAGGGTTCCGTCGCTCTTCTCCACTGCGATCTCGATCGACAGGCCCTGCATCCCGGAGAGGAAGATGCCTCCTGCGACGAGACCGGGAAGGTAGTACGTCGCCATGCTGATCTTGTCGGGCCCTTCGCCGATGTCGCCCGTGAAGATCGTCGCGAAGATGAGGTACATGAGGGTGGGGAACAGGAAGGTGAAGAAGACCTGGTCGCTGGCGCGGAAGTACTGACGCAGTTCGAACGGGATGCGGCGTACCCCGAGGCGAACCGTGCGAGCGAGCCCGAAGTTCGGCGTGGCAGTCGTGGTGCTCATGCGGACTCCGCCACATCTGCCCGCAGGGCCTCTGCGGTCGGATCGGAATCGGATGCGGCTCCGTGCTCACGGATGAGGCCGAGGTAGATGTCCTCGAGAGTGGGACGCACGACCTCGAGGCCGTCCGGCTCGCCGCCCGCTCGCTGAAGCTCGGAGACGACCGCGCCGGGAGCGGTCGTGCGCTGCTCGTGGCGCACGCCGCCGGCATCCCTCCAGCGAACCATCGGCGTCCTCGCCTCGGGCCCGCCGATCTCGTCGATCTTCCCGATCGCCACGATGCGCCCGTCTGTGATCACCGCCGCGCGATCGCCCAGCCGGGCGGCCTCATCGAGATAGTGAGTGGTCAGCAGGATGCTGGTGCCCTCGGACTTCAGGGTGCGGATGAGCTGCCAGAACTGCTGTCGGGCCTCGGGATCGAAGCCGGTCGTCGGCTCATCGAGGAACAGGAGTTCGGGGCGTCCGATGATCCCGAGGGCGACATCGAGACGGCGCTGCTGACCACCGGACAGCTTGCCCGCTCTGGATCGCTGCTTGTGCTCGAGCCCCACGGCGGCGATCACCTCGTCCACAGGACGAGGGTGGGGGTAATAACCGGCGAACTCGGCGAGCAGCTCCCGCACGGTGAAGTTGCCGGCCTCTCCGGTGGACTGCAGCACGATCCCCAGTCGCGCCTTCCACGCCAGACCGCCGCGCTGGGGATCGACACCGAGCACGCGCACGTCGCCGGACGTGCGGTGGCGATAGCCCTCGAGGATCTCGATGGTCGTCGACTTGCCCGCGCCGTTCGGGCCCAGAAGAGCGAAGGTCTCTCCCCGGCGGATGTCGAAGCTGATGCCGTCGACTGCGACGGCACCCCCGTACTCCTTGCGGAGATCCCGCACCTCGATCACGCTGTCTGTCATAGGTACAGCGTGCACGCTGACGGCTCCGAGCGATAGCAGGACGGGTGAACGAAGCGGGGGCGTGGACGGATATCCGCCCACGCCCCCGCTCGGTCAGTCAGGAGAAGTCGCTCAGCGGGAGGCCTTCTGATCGGACTCGACGACCTCGATGGTGATCTTGCCGTCGATCGTCTCGGCGTTCTCGTCGAGGAGCTCGTCCTCCAGTGCCTCGTCACCGCGGAACTCCTCGTCGCCGGTGACCTCGTCGACCGCGTCGTCGGAGTCGTCGATCAGCTCGGCTTCCTCGACCTCGACGGTCTCGGCGTCGGTGTGGTCATCGACCTGCGACGCGGCCGCTGCGGAGCCGACGGATGATGCCTCGTCGCTGAAGATGCCCTCCGGGCGGATCAGCTCGCGCACCTCGGCCATGAAGCTGGCGAGCTGCTGCTGCTGCCAGCGCAGCTGGCGCGCGTGGTCCTCGGCATCTCGCAGCACGGCGGACGTGTGACCCGTCACCGAGTCGACGATCTTCTGCGACTTCACGCGGGCACGGTCCAGGGTGTCGCGGGCGCGCACCTGAGCATCCGCTTCGATGGTCTGCGCCTGCGACCGCATCAGGCGCTCGTAGTCGTCAGCCTTCGCCGAGATGCGCTGCGCGTGATCGAGCGAAGCGGCCACCTGCTCGTTGGCATCGGTGGTGATGCGCTCGGCGTGGGCGACGGCCTGGTTGTGCAGCACCAGGAACTCCTGCTGAGCGTCGTCCTGCCGACGGGTGAGCGTCTCCTCGAACTCGAGGACGCGGGCGTTCATCTCGCGCACCTCGCGCTCGGCCTCGGCGCGCAGCTGGGTGGTCTCGCGGGTGACGAGCGAGCGGAGCGCCGCAGCGCCCTTCTCCGCCTCGGTGCGGATGGCCGTGGCCTCCTGCGTCGCCTGATGCACCCGCTCTGCGGCGTGCGCTGCCTCGCGCTCGAGCGTCGCCTGGTGGGCGGTGTACTCGGTGTCGATCTTCAGGCGCACCTGGTCGGCGTCGTGCTGAGCGTGCGCGATGATGCGGGTGACGTCGGCATCCGCCTCGGCCCGCTGTGCGGTGACCTCTTCGCGCGCGGCCGCCATCAGACGGTCGGCCTGCACGGCGGCGTTCTGGATGAGGACGTTGGCCTGCTCCTCGGCCACCCGGAGGATCGCCTCGAACTGCTCCCGCGACGGTGCCTCCTGGCCATCCGCGCGCGGGGTGTCGACGAGCTCGTTGGTGAGGGTGGCGACCTGCTGCTCGGTCTCGGCAGCCTTCGCCTTGGTGGCGAGGAGCTCCGCCTCGAGCTCTTCGCGGGCGATGCGCTCTTCTTCGCGAAGCGCCTCGACTGCGTCCTCGTGACGTGCCTCGGTGGCGGCGAGGTCGGCCTTCGCCTGCTTCAGCTGATTGCGCAGAGTGCTGAGGGCCGAGTCGACCTCCGCCTTGTCGTAGCCGCGGAACGAGGCCGTGAAGCCGGACTGCTCGCGCGGCGTCTCTTCGATCAGCTTGTCGAAGAAGTCGGGGGTCCGGTCGTTGTCGGGGGATTCACTCATGGGTCGGCCTTTCCGGCGCAGGTCACAGGGACGGAGAGCTGTGATGAGAAATGGTGCCGTCGCGAGGCCGACTGTGGGCTGGCCGGTGCGTGATCAGCAGTAACACAGCCTAGTTGCGACGGCTGTGAGATGCACCCGATGTTCCGGTACGCACTGGGCTTCTCTACTCCGCGATCCACGACTCGGTCGCATCGTCGCGCCGGTGCCGCAAGGGCGGCCCGGGCGAGACCTGGACGCCCTCAGCGCGTGCTGCGGCGGAGACGGCGGAGCGCAGGTCTGACCAGAACTCGGAAGTGTTGGGAACGCCCAGATGCTCGCGGATCCTCTCCACCTGCAGACGGGTCCCGTTCTCATCGTCGACCACCCGCACGATCGCGTCATCCGGTTCGACGAATCGGATGCCGTAGCCTCCGCTCGCGAGCGGGGTGAACTTGCGTGGCTGCTGACGCACGACCCCGTCGACGATCTCCCTCGCCGTGGCCTCAGACGTCTGCAGCACGAGCGTCGTGCCCAGTTCCTCGAGTATCCCGGTGAGGCGGTCGGCCACGTGACGCTGCCCTGCTCTGCCGCCGGCGGCGCCGGTGGAGCGACGGACCCAGCGGGGCAGGAGGATCGCGAGCACGATGATCGCGCCGATCGCGGCGATGTAGATGAGCAGATTGTCCACGGATACAACCTACGTGCACCTCGTCCCCGAGGCCTTGGAGGAATTTAGCTCCAGTGCTACATTCGGAGCATGACGATCATCCGCGGTGTCCGTGCTCAGCTCCGTCGGCGACTCCTGATCACCTATCGGGTCGAGCCGGAGGTCGCCTCCTCCTTGCTGCCCACGGGATTCCGCCCGCAGATCGTCGACGGGTCTGCGGTGGCCGGCGTGTGCGTGCTGGGGCTGGAGTCGATCCGACCGAGCTGGGCGCGGGGCCGGTGGGGTCTGCGCTCCGAGAACGCCGCCCACCGGGTCGCCGTCGAGTGGGACACCGAGGATGGCGTGCAGAGAGGCGTCTTCATCGTCGGTCGGCACAGCTCAGCGTGGCATCCGGTCATCTTCGGCGGACGGTTGTTCCCGGGGGTGCATCGCCGAGCGAGGTTCGAGATCGAGGAGGGGGATGGTCGCTACGCGGTCACGATGGATGCCGGCGAGCACAGTCTCTGCGCGGATGTCGAGGTGGGAGGCGCATGGTCGAGCTCTCTCTTCGCCTCGATCGACGAGGCCTCGGACTTCTATCGCGCCGGTCGGCTCGGCTGGTCGGCGGCGCGGGGAGGGCTCGGCGTCGAATCGGTCGCGCTCACCACCGACGCGTGGAGGGTCGAGAACGCACACCTGCACAGCGTGAGCTCGTCGTTCTTCGACGCTCTTCCCGCCGGCTCAGTGGTGTTCGACAGTGTCGTCGTGATGCGCGATCTTCCGCTGACGCTGTCGGACGTGCGCGAGTCCCGGATCGACGCGGTGCTCAGCCCAGCAGGAACATGATGAGGATCAGCACGGGCAGGCAGCCGAGAGTGGTCAGGAATACGGTGTCGCGCGAGATCGTCTCGCCGATGTCGTAGCGCTGCGAGTAGTTGAAGACGTTCTGTGCGGTGGGGAGCGCGGCGAGGATCACGACGATCAGCACCTCGGCCGGCGAGAGCCCGAAGACGAACTCGGCCACCACCCACGCGATCAGCGGCATCGCGATGAGCTTGAGCGAGGTGGCGAGGATGATGTCCCGCCGGTGGCCGGGGGCGCCGAGCACGCGCTGGCCGTGCAGGGAGATGCCGTAGCTGATCAGCAGAACCGGCACGGCGGCATCGGCGATCAGCTGAGCCGGCTCCATGATGATGGGCGGCACGGTGAGGCCCAGCACCGAGATGAGCGTGCCGAGGAGCGACGCGATGATGATGGGATTCGTCGCCGTGCGCACGAGCGTCTTTCGCAGCGATACGCGATCGCTCGTGACGGCGTCGAGGATCGTCAGCGAGATCGGGGTGAACACCAGCAGCTGCATCAGCACCACCGGTGCGGGGTACGCGGCGCTGCCGAGAAGGTAGAGCGACAACGGGATGCCGATGTTGTTCGAGTTGACCTGCCCCGCCGACAGCGCTCCGATCAGGGTCTCTCCGACCGGACGCTTCCACCAGAGCCGCGCGATGAGTGTGTAGATCCCGATGATCGCGACGGCCGCGATCGCCGACACGGGGAGCAGCGAGGAGAAGAGCATCTTCGCATCGGCGTGGGCGAGCACGGTGAAGAGCAGGAACGGCGACAGCACGAAGAAGATCAGACGCCCGAGCACGTGCCGGGCGTGCGGTCCGAGCAGGTCGATCCGGCCCAGCACATAGCCGAGTGCGATCGCGACTCCCACGACGGCGAATCCGGTGAGCGTCTCGAGCATGGTTCGAGCGTATCCAGCCCGGACGCACGTCGTCGCCACCGGCACGGTCGGCGCGCGGGAGTCCGCCGTAGCAGTCGGAGTGGGCCCGCGTCAATGGATGAGCTCCGATCAGCGTCAAGACGGGGTGCGGCCATACGCTGAGAACACGACGAGCAGCATCTGCCGCTCTCCGTCGGTCGAACCAGACGGTGCCCTCGAGTTCTCTCGGTCTTGAGCGCCCACATGGGGGTGGGTGCGCTTGCGGACCTTCTCATCGACTGCTCCGGTCCCCCCGTTCGGGCGCGGGGGACCGGAACCAACTCCCTCGGGAGTGGCCGCTACTTCAGGCGGAGCATCCTCTGCACGGCCTTCACGCCGGCGTTCGCGCTGCGGGCGCGCATCGCGGACTCGAGCTCCTCGAGCGATTCCTTCGTGTCCACCCGGGGCTCGCCGAGGTAAAGGTCGCGGAACACGAGATACCAGAAGTCGCTCAGCATGAGTCGATAGAGATCGTTGAGCGCGCGGTCGGTGAGGAACTCGAAGAGCTCCACATGGGCTTCGATCCATCCCTCGCCCGTTTCGACGGACCGGATGGCGTCGGCGATCAGTTCGCACGCGATGGCGAGATCCGCCTCGGACAGCGCAAGCGCGGCCTCACGGATGATCTCCCCGCCCTGAGAGGCGGCGAACTCGCGGGTGATGCGGGACCGCTCGTCGGTGATGTCGGTGACCATCGAGTAGCGGTTCGCGTGGACCTCCATCAGCCCGGCGCGCGCCAGTCGCTGCACGGCCTCTCGGACGGGGGTGCGGGTGACTCCCAGATCGTCTGCGATCGCCTTGTCGCTCAGTTTCGCGCCAGGCGCGTAGGTGCCGTCGGCGATCGACGTCGCGAGTCGACGAAAGAGCTCTTCAGCTCCGAGGTTCCGCTGCGCCCCAGGCACAACGGGCAGTTCAGGTCCCATATCGGTATATTACGACGCATAGGTATGGCGGGGCTGTCCGCCGAGCGAATGCGTGTTTGACCTGCGGCCCGTGCACCTGCTCGACGCATCGAGACGGTCGTCCTGAGACGTGTCGTCTCGTGGCTGGAGCGCGTGACGACAGGCGCAGAACCAGCAGCCCAGGGGAGCGGAGCAGACACCGACTCTCACCGGAAAAAGCGGAAACCCCCGCCATGTAGAAGCTAGGCGAGGGTTCCTAAGGTGACTGTAATGATCACCCTGTGGCTCCGACGGGCGTCGATCCCGTGACCTCACGATTTTCAGTCGTGCGCTCTACCAACTGAGCTACAGAGCCATGCGACCGGCTAGACCTGTCGCATCTAGACGAAAGGCCCTTCTCGAAGAAAAGGGCCCGTCGCTTAGAGCGACCCTGACGGGACTTGAACCCGCGACCTCCGCCGTGACAGGGCGGCACGCTAACCAACTGCGCTACAGGGCCATACTTGTTTTCAATTGTACCGGAAGGAGTGACCCCAACGGGATTCGAACCCGTGCTACCGCCGTGAAAGGGCGGCGTCCTAGGCCGCTAAACGATGGGGCCGAAGTCTGTCCCGGAGGACTTCCTTGCCGACGCTCAAGCATAAGGGAAGATCTGAGCAAAACGCGAATCGAGGGCGAGCCTGCTGTCTCCCGGGCGTGTTCAGGAGGACGATGGACTCACATCGCTGTGCCCTCTCCCGCTGTCCGCCCCCTGGTGCGGATGTGAAAGAAGTTGTTAGTGTGGCATCTGTGAAACCGGCGAAAGGGGCCGTGTGAACGACCATCACTCCACGTCGGATGCTGCGGCGGCGTCCGACGACTGCGGCTGCGCGCCGACCCCTGCGGAGAGCCGCGCGTTCTGGAAGGACCGTTCGGTCACCCGTCGCAGCGCCCTCACATTCGGCGCGCTCAGCGTCGTCGCCCTCAGCGCCTTCGGCGTCTCCTCAGGAGTGACCGCCGCGTACGCTGCCTCGTACCCCAGCTGGGACGACGTGCAGAACGCCATGAACAACGAGTCAGCGAAGGCAGCGGAGGTCACGCGCATCGAGGGACTCATCCAGTCGCTCAAGCAGCGGGTGGCGGATGCGCAGGCCAAGGCCGTGCTCGCGGGCGAGGAGTACAACGCCGCGCAGCTCGCCTACTTCGACGCCATCGCCGTCGCGGAGGAGCTCCAGTCGAAGGCCGATGAGCAGGCCGTCGCCGCCGATGACGCCACGAAGAAGGCGGCCCAGCTCGCGGCGCAGCTGTATCGCAACGGCGGCGACGACACCGCCCTCGAGCTGTTCTTCGCCGGCTCGGCCGACAACGCCGACCAGCTGCTCTCGCGTCTCGGCACGATGGACAAGGTCTATCAGTACAACCAGACCGTGCACGACAACGCGGTCGCTGCCCGCAACTCGGCCCAGCAGCTCACCGATCAGGCTGTCGTCGCCCGCACGGAGCGCGATCGCCTGCAGCAGATCGCCGAGCAGAAGATGATCGAGGCTCAGGCCGCTGCGGACGCCGCTCAGGCTGCGCTCGACGAGCAGTCGGCGAACCTCGCGACGATGCAGGCACAGCTCTCAGCCCTGAAAGACGCCACGGCGACGACCGTGGCCGGGTACAAGGAGGGCGTGCGCGTCGCGGAGGAGGAGCGCAAGCGTCGCGAAGCGGCCGAGGCCGCGGCAGCCGCCGCAGGCAACGGCGGCGGAGGAGGTGGCGGCGGAGGCGTCGGCGGCTCGCCGGGTTCCGGCGGCTGGGTTCGACCGCACGGAGGACACCGGAGCGCCGGATTCGGCCCCCGGCCCAAGCCCTGCGCAGCCTGCTCCGGCTACCACTACGGCGTCGACCTCGCGAACGGGTGCGGCGCGGCGATCTATGCGGCGCAGTCCGGAACCGTCGACTACGCCGGTCCGCGCGGCAACTACGGCAACTACATCCGCATCCAGCACGGTGGGGGAGTCTCCTCCGGCTATGCCCACATCAGGGACGGCGGCTTCGCCGTCCGCAACGGGTCATGGGTCAACTCCGGTCAGGTCATCGCCTACGCGGGCAACACCGGAGCATCCGTCGGCTGCCACCTGCACTTCGAGGTGTACATCAACGGGAGGTACACCAACCCGATCACGTTCCTCGCAGATCGCGGCGTCTCGGTCTGAGAACGACCACAACGAGAAGACCCCCGGCCGCTGAGCGGAACCGGGGGTCTTCTCGTGGGAGCCTGGGGTCAGTGACCCTGCTCGCCGAAGCGGACGATCGCCTCGTCGAGGATGCGCTGCGCCTCTGCGGCGTCGCCCCATGCGTCGACCTTGACCCACTTGTTGGGCTCGAGGTCCTTGTAGTGCTCGAAGAAGTGCTCGATCTCCTTCTTGGTGTACTCGGCGACGTCGCCGATGTCCTGGATGTGGGCCCAACGGGGGTCCTTCGACAGCACGGCGACGAGCTTGTCGTCTCCGCCGGCCTCGTCGCTCATCTTGAGCACGGCGACCGGGCGCACCTCGACGACGACGCCGGGGTAGATGGCGTGGTCGAGGAGCACGAGAACGTCGAGCGGGTCGCCGTCCTCGCCGAGGGTGTTGTCGAAGTAGCCGTAGTCGGCGGGGTACCCGAAGGTCGTGTAGAGCACGCGGTCGAGGTGCACTCGTCCGGTCTCGTGGTCGACCTCGTACTTCACGCGGCTGCCGCGCGGGATCTCGATGACGGCGTCGTGTGCGCCCATGCGTGTGCTCCTCAGAAATGACGGTTGGATGCCGCGCACTAGCCTAGCCGGGCCGTCGACGGGTGCTGTCAGCGTTCGGCGGCCGGGGCGATGCCGAGCAGTGCATCCTGGACGGCCGCCGTGCGGTCGCGGATGGCGGCAGCCACCGCGGCGACCGCGGGCTGGCGCAGCGAGTCCGGACGCAGCACCATCCAGTAGGGCAGGCGCTCGGCGAAGTCGTCGGGGAGGAGCCGCACCAGATCGGCGTGGCCGTCGGCCAGGAAGCACGGAAGGAAGCCGATCCCCGCGCCGGCGCGTGTGGCCTCGACATGGACGAAGACGTTGGTCGAGCTGAGCGAATCCGGCATCCCCGGCACGAGTCGTCGAGGAGCATCCAGATCGTCGACCTGGAGCATCGAATCGACGAAGTAGACCAGCGGATGCCTGCTCAGCTCATGGGAATCGGCGGGCGTCCCGTGCTCGTCCAGGTACCCGTGCGACGCGTACATGCCCAAGGTGTAGAAGCCGAGTCGGATGGCCTCGGCGCGGTGCACCTGCGGTTCTCCGACCACCACTTCCAAGTCCAGCCCGGAACGGTACTGCAGAGCCCGCCGGGTGACGTTGACGATCTCGACGCTGAGTCTCGGATACTTTCGCCGCAGCTGCGCGACCGCGGGCGCGATGACGAACGCACTGAACCCGTCGGTGGCGGAGATCCGCACGACCCCGGCTATCTGATCGGACTCGGCTTCTCCTTCATGGATCGTCGCCACCGCCGTCTCCACGTCCTCGGCGGCGCGCACCGCCCGACGCCCGAGGTCTGTCAACTCCCACCCTCCCGAGCTGCGGGCGAGGACCCGCCCGCCCAGGACTCTCTCCAATGCGGCGATGCGTCGCGAGACTGTCGTGTGATTCAGACCCAGGCTCTGGCCGGCAGTCGTGTAGCGACCGGTGCGCGACACGGCGAGAAGGATGAGGAGATCGTCGGCGTGCGGCTCGGAGGTACTCGGGGAAGATGTCACATCTGCAATTGTGCACTCCGTCTCTGCTCGACTGGTCATTGGCGCACAGAGCCGGGCGTGCACATACTGGCGGAGGCCGCCCGCAGACGGGATTCCGGCCCGCCAGGCAGCCGTCGACGAGGACGCTGCAGAACACGAAGGAGTGCATTCATGGGCGTCGAGCAACCGGTCGACTCGCAGGTCGAGACCCGAACATCCGGGCTGAAGAAGATCGTGGCCGCCTCGATGGTGGGCACGGTGGTGGAGTGGTACGAGTTCTTCCTCTACGCCACCGCCGCATCGCTCGTCTTCGGCACCTTCTTCTTCCCCAACGCCGGCACCGAGCTCGACGGCATCATCGCCGCATTCCTGACCTACGCGGTCGGATTCATCGCCCGTCCGCTCGGCGGCATCGTGTTCGGCCAGATCGGCGACAAGCTCGGCCGCAAGCACACCCTGCAGATCACCATCATCCTCGTCGGGGTCGCGACCTTCCTGATGGGGTGCCTGCCCGGCTTCGATTCGATCGGCTACTGGGCGCCGGCGCTGCTCGTGCTCCTGCGATTCATCCAGGGGTTCGCCGTCGGCGGTGAATGGGGCGGTGCCGTGCTGCTGGTCGCCGAGCAGAGCCCCGACAGGTCTCGCGCGTTCTGGTCGAGCTGGCCCCAGGCCGCCGTCCCGGTGGGCAACCTGCTGGCGACCCTGGTGCTGCTCGGCATGTCCTGGGCGCTTCCCGCCGACCAGTTCCTGAGCTGGGGATGGCGCGTGGCGTTCTGGGTCTCGGCGATCGTCGTCGTCATCGGCTATTACATCCGCCGGCACGTCAGCGAGGCGCCCATCTTCCTCGAGGCCCGCGCACAGGTCGAGGCCGACAAGGCCGTGAGCTACGGAGTGCTCGAGGTCGTGCGCAAGTACCCGCGGGGCATCTTCGGAGCCATGGGCCTGCGCTTCGCGGAGAACATCCTGTACTACATCATCGTCTCGTTCACGATCGTGTACCTGAAGACGGTGCACGCCTACGACACGAGTCAGCTGCTGCTGGCGCTTCTGGTCGCGCACGCCATCCACTTCGTCGTGATCCCGCAGGTCGGCCGGCTCTCGGACGCCTGGGGACGCAAGCCCGTCTACCTCGCCGGCGCGGTGCTCGGAGCCAGCTGGGCGTTCTTCGCCTTCCCGATGTTCGACACCCAGAACCCGTTCGTGATCATCGCGGCGGTCACGATCGGTCTGTGCTTCCACGCGCTCATGTATGCGGGGCAGCCGGCGATCATGGCCGAGATGTTCCCGACCCGCATGCGCTATTCCGGCGTCTCCCTGGGGTACCAGGTCACCTCGATCGTCGCGGGCTCGCTCGCGCCGATCATCGCCACGGCCCTGCTGCAGGACTTCGGCTCGTGGCTGCCGGTGGCGATCTACGTCGCGGCAGCTTGCGCCGTCACCGCGGTCGCGGTGGTCACCCTCAAGGAGACCCGCGGGGTGTCCCTGCACGACATCGATGACGCGGATGCACGCAAGCACGGGCTGAACACTCCCCGGGTGAGCGCGGCATGACCGAGCGAAGCATCGAGAGGCCGGGTGCGGCCGGTCTGTCGCTGAGCGGCCGCCGAGCCCTGGTGACGGGAGGCGCCAGCGGGATCGGCCTGGCGGTCGTGCGAGCATTGGCCGCGCGTGGCGCTCACGTCGTGGTCGCAGACAAGGATCGCGCGCAGTGCGAGGCCGCCGCGGCCGAGGTCGGGGGCTCGAGCTGGGTGGTCGATCTGCTGGAGCCGGCCGCCGTCACCGACGACCGGCTGGCCGACGTGCTGGCCGGTGTCGACATCCTGGTGAACAACGCCGGGATCCAGCACATCAGCCCGATCCAGGATTTCGATCCCGAGGACTTCCGACGGATCGTGACCCTCATGTTGGAGGTTCCGTTCCTGCTGATCCGCGCGGCTCTGCCGGAGATGTACGCGAACGGGTTCGGCCGGATCGTGAACGTCTCATCGGTGCACGGACTGCGCGCATCGCCCTACAAGTCCGCCTACGTCGCGGCCAAGCACGGGCTGGAGGGACTGTCGAAGGCCACCGCGCTCGAAGGAGGGGAGCACGGCGTCACCAGCAACTGCGTCAACCCCGGCTACGTGCGCACGGCGCTGGTCGAGAAGCAGCTGTCCGACCAGGCGCGCGTGCACGGCATACCTGAAGCCGAGGTGCTGGCGAAGATCATGCTGACCGAAAGCGCGATCAAGCGCCTGATCGAGCCCGACGAGGTGGCATCGCTGGTGGCCTGGCTGGCGAGCGACGAGGCGTCGATGGTCACCGGGGCGAGCTATGCGATGGACGGCGGCTGGTCGGCGCGATGAGGAACGAGCCGCGTCCAGAGTCGATCCAGGAGCGATGACAGAGGTCCGGTGAGCCAGAGCAGCAGCAGGGCGAGGTACCCCACCCCTCCGAGGCTGATCGCCAGCAGCATCGCCACCGCCGAGAGCAGGATCGAGGCGATGTCGGCGGCGGCACCGTGACGGATGCGGGAGGGCGGCGTCTTCGTCAGGTCAGGGTGCCGCAGCAGATAGATGCGCGCGCCGAGCGTGGTGATCTGCGTGGCGATGAGCGTGCCGATGTAGAGGACCACCTGCAGCGGGTCGGTGTCCATCTGACCGAGCATCGCCGTAGGCACCGGCAGCCAGACGATCGTCGCCATCCAGGCCACGTTGAGCCAGAGAAGCGGGCTCGTGATCCGCGCGACCTCGTCGTACTGTCGGTGGTGCCCCATCCAGAAATTGGCGATGAGGACGAAACTCAGCCCGAAGCTCAGCAGCTGTCCTGCATGCTCCTGCAAGAACTCGGCGGTGCCCAGACCTCCGGCGGCGGCCTCGGACACGGACTCCATCAGCGGCAGGATCAGCAGCGTCATCGCGATGGCGACGACCGCGTCGACGAATGCCTTGAATCGTTCGGTCCTGAACCGCAGCACGTGATCCGTCACGGCGCCAGGCTAGAGCGCGATGCCCGTCGAGCGCGAGCGCTGTGCGGTGATCCGTCCCCGTGTTCTACCGTTGGTCTGTGCCGTCGCTCTCTCCCGTCATCGCCGAGATCCGCCTCGCCGTGCGCACCGCGCTCGCCGATCTGCCCGAGGGGTCGACAGTCGTCGTCGCTCTCTCCGGGGGAGCGGACTCCCTCGCGCTCGCCGCGGCGACCGCTTTCGAGGCGCCCAAGCTCGGGCTTCGGGTGGGCACGCTCACCGTCGACCATGGGCTGCAGAACGGGTCGGATGCCGTCGCCGCGCGCGCTGCGAGAGCGGCGGCCGCGCTGGGGCTCGACGCGCTGGTCGTGCGCGTGGAGGTCGGCGCTGACGGAGGCCCTGAGGCAGCGGCGCGAGACGCGCGGTACCGGGTGCTGAAGGACGCCGCGACGGATGCCGGTGCGGCGGCCGTGATCCTCGGGCATACGCTCGACGACCAGGCCGAGACGGTGCTGCTCGGTCTCGCACGCGGATCCGGCGCCGCGAGCCTGCAGGGGATGGCTCCCGTGCGAGAGGACGATGACGGACTGCGCTGGGTGCGCCCGATGCTCGGGGTGCGGCGCGAGACCACACGAGCGTTCTGCGCGGAATCCGATCTCGAGGTCTGGGACGACCCGCACAACACAGAGGATCGGTTCGCCCGGGTGCGGGTGCGCGACCGGGTCCTTCCGGTGCTCGAGACCGAGCTCGGCCCCGGCATCGCCGAGGCGCTCGCGCGCACCGCCGAGCAGCTGCGCGAAGACGCCGAGGCGTTCGACGAGATGATCCACGAGACGATCGAGGACATCGTCGAGCACGCCGAGGCGGGGATCTCCGTGAGCGTCGCCGCACTCGCCGCGAACCCCGCCGCTCTCCGCAACCGCATCATCCGACTCGTGGTCGACAGCGAGTTCGGCGTGAGCCTGACCCGATCGCAGACCCTCGAGGTCGCTCGTCTGGCGATCGACTGGTCGGGTCAGGGGCCCATCGATCTGCCGGGGTGCTCGGCGGCTCGAGCGGGCGGTCGCATCGTGTTCACCGCGCGCTGAGCCGCGGCATCCCACTCCTCGCGGAGACGGAGAACTCCCGCGGTCGCCTCCTCAGGAGGGGGCCGCAGGGGTGTCGTCCGGCAGGCTGGCGGGGGCTACTTCTTTCCGCCCAGCAGGCCGCCGAGGATGTCTCCGATTCCGCCGCCGCCCGACGAGCTTCCGCCGCCGAGGATGCCGCCGAGGATGTCTCCGATTCCGCCGCCGCCCGTGGAGCCGCCGCCGAGGATGCCGCCGATGACGTCACCGATTCCGCCGCCGCCCGACTGCGACTCTGCAGGCGCGGACTTCGCGGACTTGTCCTTGGTGGCGTTGGCGATCAGGCCCATCACGATCGGAGCGAGGATCGGAAGGAGCTTGCCGAAGTCGATGCCGGCGGTCTCCTTCGATTCGGTGAGCTTCTGGGTGACCTTCTGCTCGTCGTCGCCGAGGATGTGCGAGACGATCTTGCCGCCGTCGGTCTGATCGATGTCGTCGACCTTCGCCGCACCGGTCCGTCCCTCGTGGCGCTTGAGCGCGTTCTCGATCGCGGAGGAGCCCTCAGCGGTCGAGGCGTTCTTGGCGAGGCCACCGAGCAGCACCGCTCCGCCCTGTTCGACCGCCTCCTTGGCGACGTCGGGGGAGACTCCGAGCTTCGCGGCGATGTCGTCGATCGGGACCTGCTTCAGGATGTCGTCGAGAGCCATGGGTGAATCCTTCCGTCCGGGGCGTCCGCCCGTCACACCGTCAGAGTAGTGGGGATGCCGGCGCGCATCCGGAGTTCTGGTCGACGATCTGCGGATGCTGTGCAGGACCATGGTGATGCGTCGCCTAAAATCGATCCATGCGCGCCGCGGAGATCCAGGACGACCTTGCTCAGATCCTCGTCACAGAGGAGGAGATCATCGCGAAGCTCGATGAGCTCGCGGCCCAGGTGGCGATCGATTACGAGGGCAAGGAGATCATCCTCGTCGGCGTGCTCAAGGGCGCGGTCATGGTCATGGCCGACTTCGCCCGCGCACTTCCGTTCCACGCTCCGATGGACTGGATGGCCGTCTCGAGCTACGGTGCGAGCACCAAGTCGAGTGGTGTCGTGCAGATCCGCAAGGACCTCGACACGGACCTGAACGGCAAGCACGTGCTGATCGTCGAGGACATCATCGACTCGGGTCTGACCCTCAGCTGGCTGCTCGAAAACTTCGAGTCGCGCGGTGCGGAGTCCATCGAGGTGCTCGCCCTCCTCCGCAAGCCCGAGGCCGCGAAGGTGGTCATCGACTGCAAGTACGTCGGCTTCGACATCCCGACCGACTTCGTGGTCGGCTACGGCCTCGACTACGACGAGCGCTACCGCAACCTGCGCGATGTGGCCGTGCTGGCCCCGCACGTCTACAGCTGAGCGGACGCTCCAGCGCACCCGCTACGCCGTGGGTGAACGCACAGCGGCCACCTAGGACGCGCGCGATACGCTGATCCGACCATGGATGTCAAGAAGCTCACGCGGAACCCGCTGATCTACGTCGCTCTGATCGGACTGCTGCTGTTCGGCGGCTTCCTGCTGATCTCGAACCTCGGCGCCCCCAAGCAGATCACGACCCAGGAGGGTCTCGAGCTGCTCGGCGGCAAGACGGTGACCGAGGTCGTCAACACCGACGGCGACCAGCGGGTCGACATGACCCTGTCCAAGGCCTTCGAGGGCGCGGACAAGGTGCAGTTCTACTACGTCGACGCCCGCGCCGAAGAAGTGGTCACGGCGATCAACGACGCCGACCCGAAGGACGGCTTCAACGATGCCGTTCCGCGTGCGACCTGGTTCGACGGCATCCTCTCCCTTCTTCTTCCTCTCGTGCTGCTCGGCCTGCTGTTCTGGTGGCTCCTGTCGTCGATGCAGGGCGGCGGCGGCAAGGTCATGCAGTTCGGCAAGTCCAAGGCCAAGCTCGTCAACAAGGAGACCCCGACCGTCACCTTCGCCGACGTCGCCGGTGCGGACGAGGCGATCGAGGAGCTCCACGAGATCAAGGAGTTCCTGCAGGACCCGGCCAAGTTCCAGGCCATCGGCGCCCGCATCCCGAAGGGCGTGCTGCTGTACGGCCCTCCCGGAACCGGAAAGACGCTGCTCGCCCGCGCGGTCGCCGGCGAGGCGGGAGCCCCGTTCTACTCGATCTCGGGTTCCGACTTCGTCGAGATGTTCGTCGGTGTCGGCGCATCGCGAGTACGCGACCTGTTCAACGTGGCGAAGGAGAACTCTCCCGCGATCATCTTCATCGATGAGATCGACGCCGTCGGTCGTCACCGCGGTGCCGGCATGGGCGGCGGAAACGACGAGCGCGAGCAGACGCTCAACCAGATGCTCGTCGAGATGGACGGCTTCGACCCGAACGCGAACGTCATCGTGATCGCCGCGACGAACCGTCCCGACATCCTCGACCCCGCGCTGCTGCGTCCGGGTCGCTTCGACCGCCAGATAGGCGTCGACGCCCCTGACCTCCGCGGCCGCCAGAAGATCCTCGAGGTGCACAGCAAGGGCAAGCCGCTGTCGAAGAGCGTCGACCTCGAGGTCGTCGCCCGCAAGACTCCCGGATTCACGGGTGCCGATCTCGCGAACGTCCTCAATGAGGCCGCGCTGCTGACCGCTCGCTCGAATGCGCAGCTGGTCGACAACCGCGCGCTCGACGAGGCCATCGACCGTGTGATCGCCGGCCCTCAGCGTCGCACCCGCGTGATGAAGGACAAGGAGAAGCTCATCACGGCGTATCACGAGGGCGGTCACGCTCTCGCAGCTGCGGCGATGAACTACACCGACCCTGTGACGAAGATCACGATCCTGCCTCGCGGCAAGGCCCTCGGCTACACGATGGTGCTGCCGCTCGACGACAAGTACTCGGTCACGCGCAACGAGCTGCAGGATCAGCTCACGTACGCGATGGGTGGCCGCGTCGCCGAGGAGATCATCTTCCACGACCCGACCACCGGTGCCTCGAACGACATCGAGAAGGCGACCTCGATCGCCCGCAAGATGGTCATCGAGTACGGCATGACCACCCAGGTGGGTCCGGTCAAGCTCGGTTCCGAGGGTGGCGACATGTTCGTCGCGCGCGACATGGGCCGTGGCCGCGAATACTCCGAGAAGGTCGCGGAGCGGGTGGATGCCGAGGTGCGCGCACTCATCGAGCAGGCGCACAACGAGGCGTACGAGGTCATCAGCGCCAACCGCGACATCCTCGACAGGCTCGCTCTGGCCCTCCTCGAGGAGGAGACGCTGGACCACAATCAGATCGCCGAGATCTTCACCGAGGTGAAGAAGCTCCCCGAACGTCCGCTGTGGCTCTCGAGCGAAGACCGCCCCGTCTCGGAGCGTCCCCCGATCGAGGTCCCGAAGAAGGACGTCTCGCTGGCTGCTTCGATCCAGGCGCCGGCGTCGGCTCCGCGCACACAGCCAGGATCGGCGGGAGCCGGTCAGGCTCGACCAGCGACGGCCTGACCCGTGTCTGTCGACCGCGCGCGTGTCGAGCGACTCACCAGGGAACTGCTCGAGGCGATCGGCGAAGACCCTGACCGTCCCGGGCTGAAGCAGACGCCGACGCGGATGGGCGATCTGTATGCGGAGTTCTTCGCCGGGGTCGGCGAAGACCCCGCAGCGCCTCTCGCGCACACGATCAGCGTCGCCCGGGGTCCCGCACCCGACACGCTCCCCTCGGGTGCCGTGCTGCTGCGGGACATCCGATTCCGGTCGGTGTGCGAGCACCACCTGCTGCCGTTCGCGGGGCGCGCGCACATCGCCTACCTTCCGGGCGAGCAGGTGGTCGGGCTGGGCGCGCTCGTGCGCGTCGTCGAGATCCTCGCCACCCGCCCCCAGGTGCAGGAACGACTCGGCGAGCAGATCGCCGACACCATCGCGGAGCACCTCGACACCCGCGGAGTGCTCGTCGTGCTGGATGCCAGCCACGGCTGTGTGACGATGCGCGGAGGACGGCAGCCGGAGGCGTCCACGCTGACTATCGCCGCCCGCGGCGAGTACACGGTCCCGATCGCGAGGGCGGAGCTCATCGCGCTGATCGGCGCCGCGAGCGCGGGGCACGCATGACGGGGATCTGGGGGATCGTCAACGTCACGCCCGACTCGTTCAGCGACGGCGGTCGGTATCTCGACGTGGATCGGGCCGTCGAACACGGCCTGCGGCTGCGGACCGAGGGAGCAACCGTGCTCGACGTCGGCGGCGAGTCGACGAGGCCGGGAGCCGAGCGCGTGGGGGCGGAGATCGAGCAGGAGCGCGTGCTCCCCGTGATCGAGCGACTCGTCGCTGAGGGCGCGCCTGTGAGCATCGACACCATCAACGCGTCGACTGCGGCGGCGGCCGTCCGAGCGGGCGCTCGGATCGTCAACGACGTCTCCGGCGGGCTCGCCGACCCCGACATGCTGGCTGCCGTCGCCGAGTCCGGCGCGGATTATGCGATCGGCCACTGGCGTGGTTTCTCCGCTGACATGTACGAGCACGCCGAGTATCGTCGTGCCGCCCGCGAGGTCGCGGGAGAGCTGCGCGAGCGTATGGGCGAGGCCGCGGCTGCGGGAATCGCGCCGTCGCGCCTGATCGTCGACCCGGGGATCGGATTCTCGAAGAAGGGCGGCCAGAACTGGGGCGTCCTCCGCGGCCTCGACGAGATCGTCGCGCTGGGGCCACGCGTGCTCGTGGGCACCTCCCGGAAGAGGTTCCTCGCGGAGACCATCGGCGCCGACCCTGCGGCGGTGTCCGAGGCGCGTCGCGACCTCGCGACAGCGGTCACGAGCGCCCTTGCCGCCCGCGCCGGAGTCTGGGCCGTCAGAGTCCACGATGTCGGTGCCACCCGCGATGCTCTGGCCATCGTGCATGCCTGGGAGGGATGAACCATGGATGTCCTCGACGAGATCGTCCTCACCGGACTGACCGTGTTCGGTCGGCACGGCGTGTACGACCACGAGCGGGAGAACGGTCAGGAGTTCACGATCGATCTGCGCCTTCGGATGCCGCTGGACGATGCGGCGTCATCGGACGACGTGGCCGACACGGTGCACTACGGAGAGCTCGCCGAGAGAGTCGCAGAGGTCGTCGCGGGCGAGCCGGTGAACCTCATCGAGACGCTCGCCGATCGCATCGCGGCTGTCGCGCTCGCCGACGCCCGGGTGCACTCCGTCACCGTCACGGTGCACAAGCCGCATGCTCCGATCGCCCTGACCTTCTCGGACGTCGCCGTCACCGTGCACCGGGCGCGACAGCAGTTCGCCGAGGAGGAGTCGCGATGAGTCGCAATCTGGCGAACCCGCCGAGTCTCCCCGGCTCGCGACCCGGGCGCGAGGATGCCGTCGCGGTCGTCGCCTTCGGCGCGAATCTCGGTGATCGCGAAGGCACGATCCGCGCCGCCGCCGAGCGCATCTCGCGACTGCCGCTGGTCAGAGACGTGCGGTTGTCCTCGTTGATCGAAACCGTCGCGCTGCGGCTCGACGGGCCGGATCCCGACGCCCCGGGGTATGTGAACGCGGTCGCCCTGGTCACCACCCGCCTCGCTCCGTCGATCCTGCTCGGCATGCTGCACGCGATCGAAGACGAGTACGGCCGCGAGCGCCTGGAGAGATGGGGCGATCGGACACTCGACCTCGACCTGATCGCCTACGGTGACGAGTCGGCGGAGGGTGACGGACTGCAGCTGCCGCATCCCCGTGCGTTCGAGAGGTTGTTCGTCCTCGAGCCGTGGCTCGAACTCGATCGCGACGCAGTGCTTCCCGGTGCGGGTCGGGTCGCCGACCTCGTCGCGGATCTGCGACGCCGGGAGCAGCGATGAAGCGCACCTCGATCGGACTCCTCGTGCTCCTCGCCGTGCTCGCCGCCGGCGGGGGCTTCGTCCTCGACCACATGCTGACGGCGATGGGCCGCACGACCTTCACGCCGTCGTTGCTGCTGCCCGTGCTGCTCCTGCTCATCGGCGCAGCCTCGCTGGGCGTCGCCTGGCCCGTGCGCGCGAGTGTCCGCAACGGCGTCCGCATCGATCCGTTCCGTGCGACGCGCGCGGTGACGCTGGCCCGCGCGTCCAGTCTCGTCGGGGCGATCATGGCGGGGTTCGGAGCGGGCCTCTTGGCGTTCCTCCTCTCCCGGCCGATCGATCCCCCGGTAGGGTCGACTGTGGCGATGCTGGCACTGATCGGAAGCGCGGTCGTGCTGACCGTCGCCGCGCTCATCGCCGAACAGTTCTGCATACTTCCGAAGGATCCTGATGACTCAGAACCCAGAGATCGAGCCGGGGATCCCGGCCCCGCTGAACTCGGCGGAGGTCACTGACCGCGCGGCCCTCGACCAGGGCACGTACCCGCAGCTGCGCACCGCGCGCAGCGAGGCGAGACTCGAGCTCGACGGGACCTGGCATCAGATCTCCCCTCGCTACGTGGTCTCGCAGAACGTGCAGAACCTGATCTTCATCGCCGTCGTCCTCGCGGTCGCGGCGGTTCTCGCGCTCGTGCTGCATCAGACCTGGGCGTGGATCCCGGCGGGTGTCGTCGTGCTCATCACGCTGATCACCATGGTCATCCTGCCGAGGCAGGCGAGGGCCATCGGATACATGCTCCGCGAAGACGACATCGTCTTCCGCAAGGGCATCCTCTGGCAGCGCATGATCGCCGTGCCCTACGGACGTATGCAGCTCGTCGACATCACCCAGGGGCCGCTGGATCGCGCGTTCGGCATCTCCCAGCTGAAGATGGTCACCGCCGCCGCGACGACCGGAGTGCAGATCCCCGGTCTCACCCAGACGGCGGCAGAAGCGCTGCGGGACACCCTGATCGAGGTCGCCGAGACTCGCCGGACGGGCCTGTGAGCGAGCACCAGCCGCCGGCACCGACGGGAGAGCGGCCCAGCGCGGCCACCGGGCGCGAGACCCTCGCCGACGGCGAGTGGCATCGGATGCATCCGCTCACCCCGCTCTTCAAGGGCGGGCTGGCCCTCATCATCATCGCGGGCATCGCGATCGCCAACCTTCGCGACCGTCTGATCGCCTGGTTCGTCGACCTCTTCACCCCCGAAGAGGCGCAGTACGACTACAGCGGCGGGGATCCCGTCGACTGGGTGCTGCAGAACAACCTCATCGTCATCGTGCTGCTCAGCGTGCTCGGACTGGTCGTCGTCCTCGTCCTCATCTTCTGGTTCATCTGGCGCTTCCAGCAGTTCCGGATCACGGGGGACCACGTCGAGGTCCGCAAGGGCATCGTCTTCCGCTCGCACCGTCGCGCTCCGCTCGACCGGGTGCAGGGCGTCAACCTCACCCGTCCGTTCCCCGCCCGCATCATCGGACTCGCGAAGCTCGAGGTCGTCGGTGCCGGCACCGATTCCAACGTCGAGCTCGAGTACCTCGCGACTCCGCGCGCAGAGGCGGTGCGCACCGACATCCTGCGCCTCGCCTCGGGTGCGCGCGCAGCCAGACTCACAGCTGCGGACGCCGCGGCCGGCGTGCGCTCCTCTGACGCCGCAGGCTCGGGGACGGTCGCGCCCGGTTCGGCACGGGCACAGCTCGTCGGATCGATGAACGCCGGCGTCAACGATCTGATCAGCGGCGTCGACCTCGCCGACGTCGAGCCCGAGAGTGTGGTGAAGATCCCGACGGGGCGTCTCGTCGGCTCCCAGCTCATCTCGAGCGTCCTCTGGCTCATCTTCTTCGGGATCATCTTCGGGGTCGCGGTCGGCGGCGTCGCGATCGGCTCGCTGATCGACGGAGACCCCATCGGTGGGTTCCTCGGTCTCGGGATCACGCTGGGCATCGCGATCCCCATGATCATCGCGATCGTCGGAATCACCTGGGCGCAGATCTCGAAGTCGCTGCGCTACTCGATCGCCCCGACGCCCGACGGCGTGCGGATCACGTACGGTCTGCTGACGACCGTGACCGAGACGCTGCCGCCTGGACGCATCTTCGCCGTGGAGGTCACGCAGTCGCTGCTGTGGCGGCCGTTCGGCTGGTGGACCGTCAGGATCAACCGCATGAGCGGCAAGAGCGCCGCTCAGCAGTCGTCGGGTTCGGCGCAGCAGTTCAGCGTCGTGCTGCCGGTCGGCAAGCGCGCCGATGTCGAACGCGTGCTCGCGCTGATCCTTCCCGATGCTCCGGTCGCCGACATCCCGCTCGTGTGGGAGCACGGCATTCTCGGGCCGGTCGAGGGCGACCCGTACCGGACGATGCCTCGGCGCGCATGGTGGCGCAGGCCCGTGTCGTGGAAGCGTCACGGCTTCGCGTTGACCGAGTTCGGACTCCTGCTCCGGCGTGGCATCGTCTGGCGCAAGCTGGCGATCTTCCCGCTCGCCCGGCTGCAGGGAGTGTCGCTCTCGCAGGGGCCGATCGACCGTGCGCAGCGTGTGTCCGGTGCGCAGGTGCACTCCGTGCAGGGGCTCATCACGGGCTATCTGTCGGGTCTCGAACGCGATGACGCGCTGTACCTGCTCGACAGGGTGAGCTCGGCAGCGGTCGCCGCCGCCGCGCGCGATCACACCCACCGGTGGGGCGAATACGTGACGGATGCCGAGGGAGCGCAGGTTCCCGGGTACCCGGTCGCCGGGGCGGATGCCGCTGCAGGCGTCTCCGGGACCCCGCTGCCTCCTCCGGCTCCGCCTGTCGCGCCACCGGCTCCGCCTGTCGTGCCTCCGGCTCCGCCTGTCGCTCCGCCCGTACCTCCGGCCCCGCCCGCAGCGCCGGCTCCGAACGGTGAGTGATCCGACGCGCCGCGATGGGCGCCTCGGAGTCGGCATCATCGGCGCGGGACGAGTGGGGCCGGTCATCGGCGCGGCTCTCGCCGGAGCAGGACACGCGATCATCGGCATCACGAGCGGCTCTGACGACGACCGTGCGTCAGCGGTGCTGCCGGACGTCCCGATCCTCGATGCGCTGGAGGTCGTGCGTCGCAGCGAGCTGGTCGTGGTGGCCGTTCCTCACGATCAGCTGGCGGGCCTGATCGCGGGCATCGCCGAGGTCGGAGGCTGGCAGCTCGGCCAGCTCGTGCTGCATACGGACCCCGGTCACGGCATCGAGGTGCTGCGACCGGCGGCCTCGAGCGGTGCGATCCCGCTCGCCGTGCATCCGGCGATCACCTTCACGGGCACATCGATCGATCTGCGTCAGCTGCAGGCGAGCTATGCGGCGGTCACCGCTCCGGCGGCGGTGCTTCCCATCGCGCAGGCTCTGGCAGTCGAGATGGGATGCGAGCCGGTCGTGATCTCGGAGGCCGATCGGGAGGCCTACGCCGACGCGATCCAGACCGTCACCGAGTTCTCACGCTCGATCATCGCGCAGTCCACCTCGCGCCTCGGTGAACTCGGCGTCGAGAACCCGGGGGGATACCTCTCCGCCCTGGTGCAGTCCACGGTCGAACGGGCGCTCCGCGACGCGTCAGGGCCGCCCCCTCTGCTCTGACGTCAGCGACCGCCCGAGAAGCCGCCTCCACCGCCTCCGCCGGAGAAGCCGCCGCCGAACGATCCGCCTGCGCTCGACGACGAGCTCGCACTCGGTGCCGCGTACGTCGCGGACGCGTGCGACGTCGCAGCGAACGCCACGAGCTGACCGCGGACGAACGGCGCGCTGGGATCCCCGATCCACGACGCGCCTCGTTGCTCGTAGGCGTACACCTGCTCGAGAATGGCGCCCCATTCGTTCTCCATGCCGAACAGCATCGCGTAGGGGAGCAGGCGCTCGTAGACGACGATCACGTTCGCGCTGCCGTCCTGTCGCCTCTCGGCGCCCGTGTACGACTGGAGCATCCGGAGTCGGTCGGCTTCGGCGACGCGGATGAACTCCCTGACGCCCATGAGGTATTCGTACTGTCGGGCGCCTTCGGCGGTGAGGACGGTGTGCTTCGAGAAGCCGTAGAAGGAGGACAGGAGAACGAGGAAGACACCGAACGCGATCGCGACGAACGCAGGAATCGCTGTGACACGTCCGCCGATGATCCCCCAGAGGCCGAGGGCGAAGCCTGCGAGCACGACGCCGATCGCACACCACTGCAGGATCATCGCGCCCCTGCTGCGCGCCTTGGTGGTGAGGCCGCGTGACACCGCTGCCTCGATGCCGCTCTGCGACAGCGTCTTCATGCGGGCCGCGAAGTCCTCGCTCGAACTCGGAACCTCGGCGACTCCTGCGGCGTCGGCGCCGACGAAGAGCGCATCCAGTGCCTGGGCGTCGAGCTCGTCAGGAATCCTCCCACCCGGAAGGCGTCGCAGCCGTGGCTGCTCGACGTCGGTGCCCTCCTCGATGCGCAGCAGGCCGCGTACCGCGAGGTGGATGATCTCTGCGGGGATCGGGTCTTTGGCGCCGGGCACGATCCCGGCGGCCAGCAGTGGCGGCAGCGAATCCGGCACGTCGTACTGCGCGACGATGATGCCGCTGGATGTGCGTCGCTTCTTCTTGAACGCCGACACGGCGATCCAGCTTCCGACCGAGAGCCCGAGCCCGCCCAGTGCCGCGATCGCGGGAACGGTGTCGGTCACGGGATCGGGCTGCCGAGCCGACGGCTGCACAGCGGTGCCGGGGTCGAATCCGACGGCGACCGTGATCCCCTCGCCGGGGGAGAGCTCTTTCGCCTCGACAGCGAACTGCGCGCCGTCGGGCGACGCGACGAGGTCGCACTCGTTCGTCGATCCCTGGTAGCCGGTGTAGCAGCGGGCGTTTCCGGTCAACCGATCCGTCATCGTCTCGTCGAACACGATCTCCGCACGGAAGTCCTCGACGGGCTGCGTGCTGTCGAGAGGAAGGAGGTCCCAGTAGAACTCGTCGACTCCGGAGTCTGCCGCCAGGATCACGTCGCGCATCTCGTATTCGATCACGTAGGTCGTGAGTCCGCGCACGTAGTCGTCGTCGCCGGTGAGCACCAGCAGCAGCCCGTCCTCCTGCTCGGTCTCGTAGGGCACGTCGGCACCGGTCTCGTCGGTCACCGACAGCACTCGCACATCGAGCCACGCGTTCTCGTAGCTCGTCGGAAGGCCGCGGACGATCCCCTTGTTCTGATCGACCTCGGGGAATCGAGCCGTGAGGGACTCGGTGACGTGCATGTGCGAGCGGCCGTCGTCGTCGAGACCCACCTTGTACCGTGCATCCCACGATGCGTAGGAGAAGTCGTCCACGTCGGCGCGGATCGCGGTCGAGGCGCCGGCGGCGGGTGCGGGTCCCGCTGCTGCTGCAGCTGCCGGTGTCGTGGGCACGAGCAGTGCAGCGGCGGTGAGACCGATCGTGACGAGCGTGCGGGCGAGTCTGGTGGCTGCCATGCTTCGAGGCTACCCAGACTCGACCGCAGGGTGAGGGGCCGGACCTCGGTAAACTGGACACGACTTTCAAGGAGCCCCGAATGACTGACGCGTCTGCCGCGCCCGAGACGACCACCGCCGCCACCGAAGAAGACGTCCACGAGCAGAAGGCCGTGCGCCTGGCGAAGCGCGAGCGTCTGGTCGCGAACCGCGCGGACGCCGGCGGGGGAGCGTTCCCTGTCAGCGTGCCGGTGACTCACCAGATCCCGGCGCTGCGCGCCGAGTACGGCGAGCTCGAGGCGGGTGCCGAGACGGGCGTCGTCGTCGGAGTCGCAGGTCGTGTGGTGTTCAGTCGCAATACGGGCAAGCTGTGCTTCGCGACGCTGCAGGCCGGCGACGGCTCGCGGATCCAGGCGATGATCTCGCTCGCGAACGTCGGGGAGCAGTCGCTCGCCGATTGGAAGGAGTACGTCGACCTCGGGGATCACGTCTTCGTGCACGGCGAGGTGATCTCCAGCCGCCGCGGCGAGCTGTCGATCATGGCCGACGGGTGGGCGATCGCCTCGAAGGCGATCCTGCCGCTCCCGAATGCGTACTCGGAGCTCAGTGAAGAGGGCCGGGTCCGCAGCCGCTACCTCGACCTGATCGTCCGCGAGCAGGCGCGCACGACTGTCCGCGCTCGTGCGGCGGTGAACGCGAGCCTGCGAGCGACGTTCGGCAGCCACGACTACCTCGAGGTCGAGACCCCGATGCTGCAGGTGCAGCACGGTGGAGCATCCGCTCGCCCGTTCGTCACCCATTCGAACGCGTTCGACACGGAGCTCTACCTGCGGATCGCGCCCGAGCTGTACCTGAAGCGTGCCGTGGTCGGCGGCATCGAGCGGGTGTACGAGATCAACCGCAACTTCCGCAACGAGGGCGCAGACTCGACCCACAGCCCCGAGTTCGCGATGCTCGAGGCCTATCAGGCCTATGGCGACTACAACCAGATGGCCGCGCTGACGCAGGAGCTGGTGCAGCAGGCGGCGATCGCGGTCGCCGGTTCGACCACGGTCACCTGGGCGGACGGCACCGAGTACGACCTCGGTGGCGAATGGGATCGCATCTCGATGTACGAGTCGCTGTCGGCGGCATCCGGTCGCACGATCACCCCGAGCGATCCGGTCGAGGACCTGATCGCCTTCGCCGAGGCGAACGGCGTGGACCTGCCCGCTCAGGCCACGCACGGCAAGCTCGTCGAAGAGCTGTGGGAGCACTTCGTGAAGGGCGACCTCGTGCGCCCGACCTTCGTCATGGACTTCCCCGTCGACACCTCGCCCCTCGTTCGCGAGCACCGCTCGATCGAGGGCGTCGTGGAGAAGTGGGATCTGTACATCCGCGGGTTCGAGCTGGCGACCGGATACTCCGAGCTCGTCGACCCCGTCATCCAGCGCGAGCGCTTCGTCGAGCAGGCGAAGCTCGCTGCCCGCGGTGACGTCGAGGCGATGCCGGTCGATGAGGAGTTCCTGCGTGCGCTCGAGCACGGCATGCCGCCGTCCGGGGGCATGGGCATGGGCATCGATCGCCTGCTGATGGCGATCACCGGGCTCGGCATCCGCGAGACCATCCTCTTCCCCCTCGTCAAATAGCGGGCGTCGCGCCGCGTCTGAACGCCCACTCCGGCAGCATCGCCGCGTCGATCATCGACGCGAGCAGCGCGGCGAGACCGTACTCGGGATCGATCGCCCGCACGAGATCGAGGTACTGCGCGGCATGGCTCGAGCGGCCGAGTGCCCACGAGAGCCATGCCGCAGCGGTGAGCGGAGCAGGTCTCGCCGCAGGCGGGGCGAGAGCGGCAGCCGTGCGGACGAGTGAGAGGGCGACTGCGAGTCGCTGCGGATCAGGAGTGGGTCCCCGGCCGAGGAAGACATCGCCCAGGTCGTCGGGCACCCTGGTCGTCGCGCCCGCGAAGTCGAGCTGCGCCTGGAGCGTGCGCTCGCCGCCGCGCGCATCGGTCGCCCATTGGGTCAGCGCGACGTCTCGGAAGAGCGGGCGATCGAGGCACCAGAGGAGGGCCGCGGTGGCGAACGGCGGCAGATCGTCCGGGGATGCCAGAACGGACTCGAAGAAGGCCGGGATGTCCTCGAGGAGCACGAGCGCCGCGATCGCCTGAGGGTTCTCCGTGCCCGTCGCCCCAGGTGTGCCGCCTCGTTCGAGGAGACCGCCGACGTCACGCAGTGCGCGCCCCACCCGCTCCTTGTCGGCGAAGCCGACCGCAGGAAGAGCAGCACCGGACAGCTGGTCCCCGGAGACGTCGCCGACGCCCGGCACCTCGGGTGCGAGGCGGTCGAGACGGCGGACCTGCGGATCGCCGTCTAGGTAGCTCGACCACCCGTCGGGGGTCACGCAGAGCGCGTCGACGATACGCAGTCCGGCGTCCTCCGCCCGACCCAGCACTTCATCGACCTCGACGGCGAAGGGGAGCACCAGCCCGTCGCGTGTGCGCTGCACGGTGTCATCCGTATAGACCACGAGGGCGACCGCATCCGTCCGCTCGACTCGCGAGACGAGGCCGACCGCGGCATCCGCGTAGTCGGCGAGGTCGTCGTGGCTGCGGGGGAGGTCGAGTCGCATCGCGCCGTACGTGCGGGTGCCACGGAACGGCAGCAGGACGAGGCTCTCAGTCGGGGTGAAGCCTGCGAGAGAGGGGACGATGCTGAGGAACTCAGCGGAGCCGGAAGCGCGGAGCAGTGTTGTCATCCGGCGAGTCTCATCGCACGAGCACGCTCGCGGTCGGTCTCCACAGCGCCGATGGTCTATCCCCCATCTGCGCCCGAGTGTGGAGGAGCAGTGGGGTAGTGAGTCGCGTACCATGGAGCCATGGAGAACTTCTGGCTCGCAGCCGCATGGTCGCTCATCCCGACCATCGGGGTGAGCGTCGTGTTCTTCTTCGTGCTCCGCGGAATCCTGCGGTTCGATCGCACCGAACGCAAGGTGCACGCACGGATCGAAGCCGAGGAGCGGGCCGCACGCGGTCTGCCGCCGCGCTCCTGAGCGGCGTCGGAACCATCGGCTACTGTGTAGCCAGCGCACCGTCATCGGTGCCCACTGAAGCGCCCGGCGTCGAAGTGCCGAGCGGCCGAGAGGACGAGGGATGACGCCCGAGATCTGGGCTTGGTGGACCGCGGCGTTCCTGATCGCCCTCGACCTGACCATCCGCATCACGGCGATCATCATCATCCCGCGCAACCGGCGTCCCACGGCGGCGATGGCCTGGCTGCTCGCGGTCTTCTTCATCCCGTTCGTCGGCGTGTTCCTCTTCCTGCTCATCGGAAATCCACGGCTGCCGCGAGCGCGGCGTCGCAAGCAGGATCAGATCAACGAGTACATCGCCGAGACGAGCGAGCACCTGCACTTCGGCACCCTGCGCCCGAATGCGCCGAGCTGGTTTCCCCCGCTCGTCGAGATGAACCACCGTCTCGGAGCGCTGCCGATCTCCGGCGACAACGGCGCGCATCTGATCGCGGACTATCAGGACTCGCTCGACGCGATGGCCGACGAGATCCGCAAGGCCCAGGACTACGTCCACATCGAGTTCTACATCCTCCAGTCCGATGCGTCGACGGACAACTTCTTCCGCGCGATGGAAGAGGTGGCAGAACGCGGCGTGCATGTCCGCGTGCTGCTGGACCACTGGGCGAACAGGTGGAAGCCGAAGTACCGGAAGACCGTCGCCCGGCTCAATCGGATGGGCGCGAACTGGCACCTGATGCTGCCGGTGCAGCCGCTGAAGGGACGCATGCAGCGGCCGGACCTGCGCAACCACCGCAAGCTCCTCGTGGTCGACGGCAAGGTCGCGTTCCTCGGCTCCCAGAACGTCACCGACTCGACCTACAACCTTCCCAAGAACATCAAGCGGGGTCTGCACTGGGTCGACCTCATGGTCCGCATCGACGGGCCCGTCGTGCTGAGCGTGAACGCCATCTTCCTCAGCGACTGGTACAGCGAGACCGACGAGGTGCTGCAGGAGATCGACATCTCGCACGCCGAGGCGGGCTCGGGCGACCTGGACTGCCAGGTCGTGCCGTCGGGACCGGGGTTCGAGGTCGAGAACAACCTGCGTCTGTTCCTCGGGCTGCTCTACGCGGCCAAAGAGAAGATCATGATCGTCAGCCCGTACTTCGTGCCGGATGAAGCGCTGCTGCTCGCGGTCACCGCAGCGGTCGACCGAGGGGTCGCGGTCGAGCTGTTCGTCTCCGAAGAGGGCGACCAGGCGATGGTCTACCACGCCCAGCGCAGCTACTACGAGGCGCTGCTGAAGGCCGGGGTGCGGATCTGGATGTATCGCAAGCCGTACATCCTGCACACGAAGAGTCTGACCATCGACGACCAGGTCGCCGTGATCGGCTCGAGCAATATGGACATGCGCTCGTTCGGTCTGAACCTCGAGGTGTCGATGCTCGTCCGCGGCGAGGAGTTCGTCCTCGAGATGCGCGCGGTCGAAGACGTCTACCGCTCGCTCAGCCGGGAGCTCACTCTCGAGGAGTGGATGCAGCAGCCGCTCCGGTCGACAGTCCTCGACAACCTCGCCCGTCTCACCTCGGCGCTGCAATAGGGCGCCGATAGGGGGGGTGCTTTCGGCAGACCGCGGCCGGTACCCTGTGTGCATGGCTTCCCCGTCGCGTGTCGTCGCCGCTCTCTCGTCCCTGGCCGCTCTGCTGCTGATCGCGGGCTGCACGATCGGCCCCGGGGCCACAGGATCGCAGGCGACCTCGAACCCGTCGAGCGGGCCCGGGCAGAGCACCGACGATTCGGACGACGTCGAAGGCACGCTGCTCGACGACGGCCGCATGTTCGCCGTGGTGACGTGGGGCTCCTCGACGTGCATTCCCCAGGTCGACGCGGTGACGGCCGAGGGGCAGACGGTATCGGTGACGCTGGTCGAGCCGGAGTCAGAGACGGACGGCGAGAAGGCGTGCACCGCTGACCTGGCCTCCCGCGCGAGCATCGGCGCACTGCCCGAGGGAGTCGACCCGACGAAGGAGATCACTCTGCAGGTGACGTACGGCGACATGGTCGACGACGTCGAACTCGACGGCGACCCGTCGTTCACCGGCACCCCCGGCTCATCGACGGAGTACGCGCCGAGTGCCGGCTGGTTCGATGACGGCTCGCTGGTGCTGCTCACGTGGGGCTCCTCAGGCTGCCCCCCGGTGGTCGAGAGCCTCGAGGGATCTGGTGCATCGGGCACCGCGACCTTCACGACCGACGACGATCAGGTGTGCACCATGGACATGGCACCGCGCGCGACGATCCTGGAATTCGGCGAGGACGCCGTCGATGATGACGCCTTCACCCTCACGCTCGTCGGCGGGAACCTCGACGGCACGGTCGAGGTGCGCAGCTGACGCTGTAAGAAGTGCGCGCCCCGGTGGATCAGAGCGATGCGACCGGGTGATCGGCGGGGAGCGCCAGCAGAAGAGCCCCGGGATCGACCCGGCACGTGATGCGCACCGCTGTCCCGAACTCGTCGCCGTCGAGCTCGATCGGGGTAGAAGACGTCACCGCGGCTTCGGCGACGGCTCCGCGGAAGTAGTGCACCGATGCGTCCCGGCCCCGTCGCTCGAGCACGCGACGGCCGGCGCGCGAGCGTCGCAATACTGAGTTGTCCCACCAGATCTTGCGCCACACGCCGAGCCAGCCCCAGACGCCGGTCGGCTGGATCACGGCGACGTCGAGGACGCCGTCGGTGATGGAGGCGTCGGGGATCAGCGCGATTCCCGCAGGCAGGGTCCCGCAATTGGCGAACAGGATGCTGTGCACCTTCGTCGAGTGCAGGCGGCCGTCGTCGATCTGGAACACGGATCGGAACGGCTCGGCGCTCACGAGCGACCTCGCCGCGCCGTCGACGTACGCGATCCAGCCGACCGACTTCTTGAGGTCGGGGCGCGTGTTGGCGATCATGTCCGCATCCAACCCGACACCGGCGAGCACGACGTAGGCGTGCTCCTCGTCTTCCCCGCTCTCTCTCGTCAGACGCGCCCAGCCGATGTCGATCGCGTGGCGGAATTCGCCCAGCGCCGCGCGGATCATCTCGTCGGGGTCGGCCAGCGGGAGTCCGAGATTGCGCGCCAGCAGGTTGCCCGTGCCACTCGGGAGGATCGCGAGCGGCACCCCGGTGTTGGCGATGGCCTCGGAGACAGCGCGTACCGTGCCGTCTCCGCCGGCCACCAGCACGACATCCACGCCGCGTGCGAGGGCCTCGGCCGTCGCACCCTGACCTGGATCTTCGATCGTGGTCGGATAGAAGGCGGGATGCTCCCACCCGGCCTCGTGCGAGAGAGCGCGGACTCGTGCCCGCAGCTGCTTCCCGTCGACCTTGATCGGGTTGTAGACGAGCGCTGCCTGGCGTCGGCCGGTGGCGCTCGTGGTCATGGCGCTACTCTAGCCCGGGCGTCGGCCCGCCCGGACGCGGCGGACGCGCCCGGGCCGCACCATAGACTTGATGGATGATCGACCTCGCACTCCTCCGCGAAAATCCGGAGATCGTCCGCCGCTCTCAGGCCGCCCGTGGCAACGACCAGGGCACCGTCGACACCGCGCTCGAGGCTGACCGATCGCGCCGAGCGGCGCTCGCCGCGTTCGAAGAGCTGCGCGCCGAACAGAACGCCTTCGGCAAGCTGGTGGCGAAGGCTCCCAAGGAGGAGAAGGCGGCGCTCGTCGCTCAGGTCAAAGACCTCGCCGAGCGCGTCAAGCAGGCGCAGCAGGCCGCGAACGAGGCCGCAGACGCCCTGGCGGTGGCTCTCGCGCGCATCGAGAACGTCGTCGTCGACGGCGTCCCCGCGGGCGGCGAGGCGGACTTCGTCGAGCTGCGACGCGTGGGCGAGGTCCCCGCATTCGACTTCGAGCCGCGAGACCACCTCGAGCTCGGCGAGATCCTCGGCGCGATCGACATGGAGCGCGGCGCGAAGGTGTCGGGCGCCCGCTTCTACTTCCTGCGCGGGATCGGAGCGCGGCTCGAGATCGCGCTCATGAACCTCGCCCTCGACAAGGCGCTGCAGAACGACTTCATCCCGCTGATCACGCCCACCCTGGTGCGGCCCGAGATCATGCAGGGCACCGGATTCCTCGGCGAGCACGCCGACGAGGTGTACCACCTGGACAAGGACGACGACCTCTACCTCGTCGGCACCAGCGAGGTCGCACTCGCCGGATACCACAAGGACGAGATCCTCGACCTCGGCAAGGGCGCGCTGCGGTACGCCGGATGGTCGACCTGCTACCGCCGTGAGGCGGGCTCCCATGGCAAGGACACCCGCGGCATCATCCGGGTGCACCAGTTCAACAAGCTCGAGATGTTCGTCTACACCAACCCGGAGGACGCCGAGGCCGAGCACCTGCGCCTCGTCGCGCTGCAGGAGGAGATGCTGACCTCGCTCGGTCTCGCCTACCGCGTGATCGACGTGGCCGCCGGCGACCTGGGCTCCAGCGCCGCACGCAAGTACGACATCGAGGCGTGGGTCCCGACGCAGGGCGCGTTCCGCGAGCTCACCTCCACCTCGAACTGCACGACGTATCAGGCGCGCCGTCTCGACATCCGCCACCGACCCGAGGCTCAGGAGGGGCAGACCGCGAAGACGCAGCCGGTCGCCACCCTCAACGGCACCCTCGCGACGACCCGATGGATCGTCGCGCTGCTCGAGACGCACCAGCAGGCCGACGGATCGGTCCGCGTGCCGGAGGTGCTGCGCCCGTACCTCGGTGGGCTCGAGGTTCTGGAGCCGACCGCGTGACAGCTCCCTGGCTCGTCGGGCTCGACGTCGACGGCACGATCATCCTGCAGGACGAGACGATGAGTCCCGGTGTTCCCGAGGCGGTCGCGCGCCTGCGGGACGCCGGCCATGTGGTCACGATCGCCACCGGACGCAGCTGGATGGCGACGCGTCGCTATGTCGAGCAGCTCGAGCTGACCGCCGATTTCGTGGTGTGCTCGAACGGTGCGGTGACCATGCGCCGTGTGGGAGACGACTGGGAGCGGTGGCACATCGAGACGTTCGATCCGTCTCCCGTGCTCGCTCTGCTGCGCGAGCGGCTCCCGGAAGCCCGCTACATGGTCGAGCTCGGGTCAGGGCTGCGGCTCTACACCGAGCACCTGGACGACTGGACGCTCGACGGCGGACGGCAGGTCGGCTTCGAAGAGCTCGTCGCCGAACCGGTGTCCCGTGTCGTCGTCGTCTCTCCCGGGCACGACGAGGAGGACTTCCACCGCCTCGTGGCGGACGCCGGGCTGAATGAGGTCTCCTATGCGATCGGCTGGACGGCCTGGCTCGACATCGCACCGCAGGGAGTGGACAAGGGCACGGCGCTGGAGCGCGTGCGCACCGAGCTCGGCTTCGAGCGCGGGCACGTCTTCGTGGCCGGCGACGGGCGCAACGACATCGGCATGTTCGGCTGGGCGCTGGGTCTCGACGGCCGGGCGGTCGCCATGGGGCAGGCGCCGACAGAGGTGAAGGATGCCGCGGGCGAGGTGACCGGCGATGTCGAGGACGGCGGTCTCGCGATGGCGCTGAACACGCTTCCAGCGGCCGCCCAGGTCAGCGCGGGAGAATAGAACTCGGCTAGACTCACGGCTTGTCGGCAGATTCGTCTGTCGGGAGGGTTGTCCGAGTGGCCGATGGAGCTGGTCTTGAAAACCAGTGGGCAGAGATGTCTCGTGGGTTCGAATCCCACACCCTCCGCATTCCAGGGACGGTGCCTCCGCGCCGTACGCTGAACCGAAAGGCCCCGAGTGAGTCCCACCACGCGACGCCGCCGCACCATCGCGCGCCACGGTCAGCTCCACACGCCGGGCCCCCTCAGCCAACTGCTCAAGTTCATCGCGATCGGTCTCGCCGTCGTCCTGGTGAGCGGCTTCGGCGTCGTCTCCTACATCGTCTACGACCTCTCGAGCACCGTCTCGGCCAACGCTGTCGAACTCGACAGCACCGAGGAGCTGCCGCCCGACATCAGTGAGTACAAGGGCGGATTCAATCTGCTGCTCACCGGTGTCGACACGTGCGAAGAGGCGTACGCGCAGTACTTCGGCGACCGCTGCACGGGCGCGGACTCCGAAGGCACCCTCAACGACGTGAACCTCCTCATGCATGTGTCGGAGGAGCCGCGCCGGATCACCGTCGTCAGCCTTCCGCGCGACATGATGGTCCCGATCCCCGAGTGCGAGGACGCGGAGGGCGAGGTGCACTCCGCGATGAACAAGCAGCAGATCAACGTCGCCTACACCGACGGAGGACTCAACTGCGTCGCGAAGACGGTCTCCGACCTCTCCGGTCAGGACATCCAGTTCGCGGCCTCGGTCACCTTCGGCGGCGTGATCGAGATCACCAACGCGATCGGCGGCGTCGAGGTGTGCCTCGCCTCCCCGATCAAGGACCGGTACACGGGCCTCGACCTCGCAGCCGGAAACCATGTGATCGAGGGCATCACCGCGCTGCAGTTCCTGCGGACCCGACACGGAGTCGGCGACGGAAGCGACCTCGGCCGCATCGGCAACCAGCAGCAGTACATGTCGAGCCTCGCGCGCACGCTCATCAGCGGCGAGACGCTCGGCAACGTGCCGATGATGCTGAAGCTGGCGACGACCGGTCTCGACAACGTCGAGGCGAGCACGTCGCTGGCCGACCCGATGAAGATCGTGCAGATCGCGCTCGCGGTGAAGTCCGTGCCCTTCGAGGACATCGTCTTCCTGCAGTACCCGACCTTCACGGACCCGGACGACCCCAACCGCGTCGTGCCGGACAAGACGTCAGCAGAGGCCATGTGGGACGCGATCAACCAGAACGCTCAGCTGCAGGTCACGCATCAGAACACCGAGAACGACGGCGTCGTCGTCACGGACCCGGGAACGCAGGCACCGGCGGAGCCGGGAGCGGAGGCGGCGACGCCGGACCCCTCGGCCGCACCCGAGAACGTGGTGGCGCTGCCCGACACGATCAAGGGCAACTCGGCCGCACAGCAGACCTGCTCGAACGGGAACGTGCGCTGACGCGCTGACTGCACTCTCCGTCACGAAGAACCGCCCCTCGCCTACAGCGCGAGGGGCGGTTCTCCGCATTCAGCCCTGTTGCGCGTCGGGCTGATCGGTCGGCGGGTAGAGCACATCCATCAGAGCGCTGATGATGCCGGGCATGTCGACCGAGCGGTCGATCATCCACTGCAGTTGGAGTCCGTCGGCGACCGCCTGGATCACGCGCGCCATGGTGTCCGGATCGAGAGTGGCTCGACGGTCGGCATCGTGGGCGAAGACGTCGGTGATGCTCTCGCGGAGTCGCTCGCTGCGCTCGAGGAAGTACTGATGCGCGGGATGCGCGGGGTCGACGGCATCGACGGAGAGTCGGGAGAACAGTTCCACGACACCCGGGACCTCGGTGTTGTGGCGGATGACGTCGACGAACGCGGACTTCGCGTCTTCGGGGTTCGAGGTCTGCGGCGCCATCCCGTCGTGTTCGTCGCGCGTGCGCAGCACCTCGGTGAACAGCTCCTCCTTGCTGCCGAAGTAGTGCAGCAGGGCGGCCGGGGTGACGCCGACGAGTTCGGCTATCTGCTTGAGTGAGGCGTTCTGATAGCCCTTGCGGCCGATCACATCGAGAGCGCTCTCGAGGATCTCCTCGCGCCTGGCGACGCCCTTCGCGTATGAACCTCGTCGTGCCATTCCTCGAGAGTAATCCTGAACAACGTTTGAGATCCAATACTTACTGGCATATAGTTTTCGCAAGACACCGTTGTCGCGCGCGAAAGGAAGACCATGACCGACACCTCGGCATCCGATCTCACCCTCGAGGAGAAGGCGTCGCTCACGAGCGGCGCGGACTTCTGGACCACGAAGGCCATCGATCGCGTCGGTCTGCCGTCGATCATGATGACCGACGGGCCGCACGGCCTGCGCAAGCAGTCGGGGGGAACCGACCACCTCGGCCTCTCGAGCAGCGTGCCGGCGACGTGCTTCCCACCGGCCGTCGGCATCGGATCGTCGTTCGACCCCGAGCTCATCGAGCGGGTCGGCGCCGCCATCGGAGTCGAGGCGGCCATCGAAGACGTCGCGATCGTGCTGGGCCCCGGCATCAACATCAAGCGGTCGCCGCTGTGCGGCCGCAACTTCGAGTACTTCTCCGAAGACCCGATCGTCTCGGGAAACCTGGGTGCCGCCTCGGTGCGCGGTGTGCAGTCGCAGGGCGTCGGCACGTCGCTGAAGCACTTCGCCGCGAACAACCAGGAGTTCGACCGGATGCGGGCGAGCTCCGACGTCGACCCGCGACCGCTGCACGAGATCTATCTGCGTGGCTTCGAGCGCGTGGTCAAGGACGCTCAGCCATGGACGGTCATGTGCTCGTACAACCGCATCAACGGCGTCTACGCATCGGAGGACCCCTGGCTGCTCACCCAGGTGCTCCGCGACGACTGGGGCTTCGACGGTCTCGTCGTGTCGGACTGGGGTGCCGTGAACGATCGTGTGGCGGGCGTCGCCGCCGGCCTCGATCTCGAGATGCCGTCGTCGGGAGGTCGGACGGATGCGCAGCTCGTCGCTGCCGTGCGCGCCGGCGAGCTCGCTGAGAGCGTGCTGGACACAGCGGCCGACCGCGCGATCGATCTGGTCCGCAAGGCGCAGCGGCGTCCGGCCGTCTCCGGCCCGCTCGACGTCGACGCGCACCATGCGCTCGCCAGGGAGGCGGCCGGTCGCTCGATCGTGCTGCTCAAGAACGACGGAGACCTGCTGCCGCTCGCCCCCGAGCAGCGCATCGCGGTCATCGGCGCCTTCGCCACCGAGCCGCGATTCCAGGGAGCAGGATCGTCGCTCATCAACCCGACCAGGGTCGACAAGGCGCTGGACGAGCTGCGCGCGATCGGTGGGGACCACGTCGCATATGCGCCGGGCTTCGCCGTGGAAGGCGGCGACACCGCCGCATCCGGTCGCTCGGCTGACGACCTGCGCGCGGAGGCGGTCGACGCCGCGTCCGCAGCGGATGTCGCGGTCGTGTTCCTCGGCCTCCCCACCGCGGAGGAGTCGGAGGGCTTCGACCGCGAGCACATCGACCTTCCGGCGGCTCAGCTGGCGGTGCTCGACGCCGTGATCGAGGCGAATCCCGCGACGGTCGTCGTGCTCTCGAACGGCGGCGTCGTCGCGCTGCCCTTCGCCGACCGGGTGCCCGCGATCGTCGAGACCTGGCTGCTCGGACAGGCGGGCGGCGGAGCGGTCGCCGACGTGCTCTACGGCGCCGTGAACCCGTCGGGCAAGCTCACCGAGACGGTGCCGGTGCGTGTGGAGGACAACCCGTCGTTCGGCAGCTTCCCCGGCGAGTTCGGTCATGTCCGCTACGGCGAGGGAGTGCTGGTCGGCTACCGCTGGTACGACGCCAAGGGACTCGATGTCACGTTCCCGTTCGGCCACGGGCTCTCGTACACGGCCTTCTCGTACGGCGAGGCAACGGTCGAAGCGGCCGAGAACGGTGACATCGCCGTGCGCGTCGACGTGACCAACACCGGAACCCGCGACGGCCGCGAGATCGTGCAGGTGTACGCCGCTCCGGTGTCCTCGGTCGTCCAGCGCGCGCCTCGCGAGCTCAAGGCCTTCGCCTCGGTGGCGATCGCCGCGGGCGAGACCCGGACGGTCGAGCTGGTCATCCGTCGCGAGGACCTCGCCTACTGGGACGTCCGCGTCGACCGCTGGATCGTCGAGCCCGGCGAGTACCGCATCGATGTCGCGGCATCGAGCCGCGACATCCGCTCCACCGCGACCGTCGAGGTGGCGGGTGATGTGGTCTCGCTGCCCCTCACCATGAACTCCTCGATCGGCGATGTGATGGCGCACCCCGTCGCGGGGCCGATCATGATGGGCGCGCTCGGCGGCTTCCTGGGCGAACTGAGCGGCGCCGATTCATCGGCGGCATCGATGATGCCCAACGACGAGGCCATGGAGAAGATGATGGCGTCGTTCCCGATCGGCCGCCTCATCGGATTCCCGGGGGTGGACGTGACGCACGAGCAGGTCGAGGAGCTGCTCGCCGGAGCGAACGCCGGCGCGCTGCCGCAGGCCTGACCGCACGCCTCGGCGCCGAGAACTCAGGCGCCGAGGCGGGCCCCGTCGTCGAGCAGGGGAGCGAAGCGGAGCCCGAGGCCGTGGTGCGGGTTCTCGGTGAGGTGGCCGTCGGCGATCGTCACCGGCGAGGGGTCGGCGAGAGCTCCCAGCGCACCGAAGCCGGCGTCTTCGACGTCTTCGACCAGGACCTCGTGGCGGATGTCTGGCAGAGTCAGCGCGAGCTGACCCGAGAGCTCGGGCAGAAGGTGCGGGTGCAGGGTCGCACCGTGCGCGGCGACCAGCTCGGCGATGCGGAGGAACGGCGTGATCCCGCCGACCCGCACGATGTTGGGCTGCAGGATCTGCGCCGCACCCGCGCGCAGGAAGTCGCCGAAACGGTGCGCGGTGTGCAGATTCTCGCCGAGCGCGATAGGCACGTCGATGCGCCGTGCGAGTTCCGTGTGTCCGTCGAGGTCGTCGGCGCGCAGGGGCTCTTCGATCCAGGCGAGGTCGAAGCGCGACAGGACCTCGACGGATGCGGTCGCCTGCGCCAGATCCCACCGCTGGTTCGCGTCGATCATCAGCCCCCGATCAGGGCCGAGCAGCTCGCGGACGGCGGCGACCCGATCGGCGTCCTCGGCGATGTCGGGCTTTCCGACCTTGATCTTGACCGCCTCGAACCCCGCATCGATCCAGCGCTGCACCTGGGCGAGCAGTTCGTCGAGCGAGTAGTGCAGGTTCACGCCTGAGCCGTAGGCGCGCACCCGTTCGCGGCGGCGGCCGATCGACTCCGACACCGAGACGCCGGTCGACCGCGCCTCCGCATCCCACAGCGCCAGGTCCAGACCGGCGAGTGCGATCGTCGTGATCCCCCCGCCTCCGGCTTCGTGCAGGTGCTCCCACATCCCCTGCCAGCTCTCGCCGGGGGTGGCGGAGCGGCCGACCGCGGCGGGAGCGATGTCATGCTCGAGCAGCGCCTGCACGGCGGGCGCGCCGATCTGCGGACTCCACGAGAAGCCCCATCCCTCGCCACCGTCGGAGCGCACGACATGAGTCGCGATCACGCCGACAGAGGTGACGTCTGGAGCCCACGGGCGAGTCAGCGGCACCCTCTGCAGACGAGTCGACAGGCGCCGGATCGTGGTCACAGCAGTGCCAGCTCTGCGCGCCAGGTGCGGGACGGGCGCCAGCCGAGGAGTCGGGCGGCCCTGTCGGACGAGAAGGCGGGGGAAGTGCCGGTCAGCGCCGCGGCCGCGTGCTCGGTGCCGGGGTGGAACTCGGGCAGCAGCTCGCTCAGCGGGCGGCGGGCGAGGGCATCGTCGGCTCCCACGAAGAATCTCTCGCCGTTCGGGATGTGGTCGAGCGCGGCGAGGAGGGTGTCGGTGAAGGCTGCGACGTCGCGGGCGTCGACATAGTTGAAGAGCGCCGGCGCGGAGAGCGCCGGATCGTCGAGACGATCGAGAACGGTGTGGCCCTGCTGGGTGAGAGCGCCGGCCCACTCCTCCGGGGCGATCACGTAGCAGGGGCGGAAGGAGGCGAAGCGCACGTCGTCGCCGGCCTGACGCCGCAGCATGTCGACGGTCTGCTCGATGAGCAGCTTCGACAGGGCATAGGCGTTCCAGGGCTCGGTCGGCGACGTCTCGTCGAGGGGGAGGCGCTCAGGGGTCCAGCCGCGAGGTGCGCCATAGCCGACCACGGTGGGACTCGACGCCGCGACGACGCGGTGGATGCCGGCCCGTACGGCTCCGCCCAGCACCGACTGGGCGAGAGCCGCGTTCGTGCGGATGATCACGTCCTCGGGTGCGCTGAAGGGCACCGCGATCGCCGCGAGATGGATCAGTGCATCCGCCGACGTCGCGGCGAGAGCGGATGCCGTGGCATCCGCGTCCGTCAGGTCGAGGGACGCCTGCGTGATCCCGTCCCGGTCGAGGGCCGCGCTCGGCTCCCGGTCGATCGAGACGATCTCGTGCCCGGCATCTGCGAGGCCCGTCACCAGGGTGCGTCCGAGTCTGCCCGAACCGCCGGTGACGATGATCCTCATGGCCGCGCCAGCAGGGCGATCCCGAGCTCGTCGACCTTCACGGGAAGGCCCGTCTCGAGTGAGCGGTTGCCCGCGATGCCCACCGCGATCGAGCGGATGCCGTCGGTCCAGTCGGCCGGACGCGCGAGGGGGTCGTCCCCGGGGCCCTCGAAGACATCGGACAGCAGCAGCTCGTCTCCACCGCCGTGGCCTCCGTCGCCGCCGTCGATCGGCACCTCGTAGGCCTCTTCCCAGTGGCGCTGCACGATCAGACGCTCGCTCTCAGGGCGCAGTGCGGTCGTGCCGTGGCCGCCGGAGAGGCTGGGGTCGATGTGCGGGTGCAGTCCCTCGCCCGCGAGCACGGCGCCGCGCTCGACCACCTCGAGCTCGACCCGGCCGAGGGTGCCGTTGACGGCGACGCGGTAGCCCTCCCAGGGGGAGTGCGCGTTCAACGAGTACGACATCGTCGCGCCGGACGCATAGTCGACGACGAGTGCGAGGTTGTCCTCGATCGTGATGCCCTCGCTGAACACGTCGAGATCGCGCCGGTACCCGTCGTGCTCCTCGGCGTCGAGGTAGAGCGCGGTGAGACGCTCATCGGTGCGCAGATCGAGTTCGAACAGGTCGCCGTCGTCGTGGGTGCCTCGCGCCGGTCGCTCGCCGAGGCCACGGCCGGCCGCGTTCTCGGCTCCGTAGAAACGCAGGCCGCCGGAGGCGAAGACGCGGGTCGGCTGTGAGCGGATCCACCAGTTGACGAGGTCGAAGTGGTGGCTCGACTTGTGCACGAGCAGACCGCCCGAGTTCTTCTTCTCGCGGTGCCAGCGGCGGAAGTAGTCGGCGCCGTGGTTCGTGTCGAGCATCCACGAGAAGTCCACGGACGTGACGTCGCCGATCGTGCCGTCCTGGATCACCTGGCGCAGTGCGCTGTTGCGGGGCGAGTAGCGGTAGTTGAACGTCAGCACGACCTGGCGACCGGTGCGCTCGACGGCGTCTTCGATCCGGGCGGCGCTCGCCGCGTCGATCGTGAGCGGCTTCTCGACGACGACGTCGGCGCCCGCTTCGAGCGACCGGACGATCAGCTCGGCGTGGAGGTCGTCGCGGGAGCAGATGATGACCCGGTCGACCCGCTCGTCGCTGATCACCTGCTCGAGCTCGCCGGGGGTGGCGAGGCGGGGCGCCGGCGCGCCGACCTCCGCGATGCGGTCGGCGTAGTGCCCGGCCCGCACCGGGTTCGGCTCGATGATCGCCACGAGCTCGGCGCGGTCACGGTGCGTGCCGATGATCCCCTCGACGTACATCTGCGCGCGGGCTCCGGCACCGGCGAGGGCGTAGCGGGTCTTCGTCATCGTGATCTCTCTTCGATCTCCGGTCAGGAAACGTTTTCTCGACGATAGCACAGGAGAGGTGTCAGGCCCCGGGACCGCCGGCGGTTCAGGGCGTGTGCACGGTGGCGGTGCTGCCGCGCACGATCAGGGTCGGCGTGAAGGTGAGCGCTGCCGTGGGATCGCCGCCGGTGAGCTGGTCGTGCATCGCAGCCCATGCGGCTGCGCCGATCTCGACCGCGGGAACGGCCACGGTCGTGAGCGGGGGTGAGGTGTAGGCGGCGAAGGGGATGTCGTCGAAACCCGTGATCGACAGCTGCTCCGGCACGTCGACGCCGCGCACGGTCAGGGCCGAGAGCAGCCCCATGGCGACGAGGTCGTTGTAGGCGATCACTGCGGTGGCTCCGCTCGCGAGAACCTGGTCGGCGACCGCGGTGCCGCTGTCGAAGTCGACGCCTGCGGTGATCTCCTCGACTTCGAGCCCGTCGGTCCGGGAGAGCTCCGCCGCGATCGCATCCTGCCGCGCCCTGTGCGTCACGCTGCGGGTGGCGCCGGCGAGATAGACGAGCCGGCGGTGGCCGAGCGAGGTGAGGTGGCCGACGATCTCGCGCATGCCGGATCTGTAGTCGGCGCCGACCACGGGAGTGCTCGTCTGCGGGCCGCGGTTGATCACGACGGCGGGGGAGAGCATCGGCAGCAGTCGGCCGAGGTCCTCCTCGGGCATTCGAGGGGCGCAGAGGATCACGCCGTCGGTGCGCAGCCTGGTCGCTCGGGCGAGCGCCTGCTCTTCATCCAGGTCCTCCCGCGAGTCGGCGACCAGCACGTGATATCCGTCGGCCGCGGCCGCGCGGCTGAGGCCACGCAGGATCGCCTGGAACGTCGGGTTCTCGAGGTCGGGGATCACGACGGCGATGGTCTGGGTGCGGCCGAGCACCAGGCTCCGTGCGACGGGGTTCGCCGTGTAGCCGAGTTGCGCAGCGGCTGCCTGCACGCGCTCGGCGAGCGCCGGATCGACCGTCGGGTTGCCGTTCATCGCGCGCGACACCGTCGACAGAGAGACGCCGGCGAGTTTCGCGACGTCGGTGATGCCGGGGCGTGACGATTCGCGTGCCATCGGCATCCCTTCGTGTCCGCGAGAGGTCGCGGCTGTCGTCATACTACGAGAAAACGTTCTTCAGGGAGGGTCTCATGGCTGGAGCATCCGAGGACCGCGCCGAGAAGCAGGATCGGCTGGCGCGCGTGCGCCGAGAGGTCGACGGGGCACCCGTGGTGCTCGTCTCTCACGAATCGCTGTCGTGGTACCTCGAGGGCGTGCGCACGCATGTGTCGCTCGCGGGTCCTCCGGTGCTCGCGGTGCGGGCGGAGGCGCAGGGCGATGTGCTCTTCATCGCCGAGAACGAGGCCGATCGGCTGATCGCCGAGGAGCTGCTGCCGGAGGATGTCGCGCGCGTGGTGCGCGTGCCGTGGTGGATCCCACCCGCTGCCGCCGCGGCTGAGGAGGCCGGCGTCGCCGAATCGCACGTGGCGGCTGAACTGCGCGCGGCTCGCGCGCGCCTGCTGCCGGCCGAGCGTGCCAGATATCGACTTCTCGGACGGGAGACGGCAGAGTCGCTGACGGATGCGCTCGCCCGCGTCGGTCCGGAGCAGAGCGAGCGGATGGTCGCCGCGATCGTCTGCGCCGAGCTCATCGCCCGAGGAATCGATCCGCTCGTCGTGCTGGTCGCCGGTTCCGAACGGACTGCGTTCCGGCATCCGCTTCCGACCGCCGGGCTGCTCGGAGAGCGGGCCATGATCGTCGTGTGCGGGCGTCGGAACGGGCTCATCGCCAACGCGACACGCTGGGTCGGCGCATCCGTCGATGACGAGCCGATCTGGGGCGTGGAGCGGGCTCTCCTCGATGCGTCTGTGCCGGGAGCCCGTCTGAACGACGCGTTCACGGCGGGCATCGCGGCGTACGCCCGCTATGGGTTCGACGCCGACGAATGGCAGCGCCACCACCAGGGCGGACCGACCGGGTATGCCGGTCGCGATCCCCGCGCCACGGTATCCACTGCGGACCTGATCGTCGAGGATCAGGCGTTCGCCTGGAACCCGACCGCACCGGGCCGCAAAGTCGAAGACACCCTGCTGCGCACAGATGACGACTGGGAGGTGCTCACGGTCGATGAGCGCTGGCCGTCGGTCGATTACGAGGGGCTGCATCGGCCGGTCTCGAGGGCGTACGGGACCTGATCGGGGGTCGATGGCAGGACTCGGGGCCGAGATGCCGGCTCACGTTGAGGATGCACGAGAGCCGCCGAGATCCGGGGAAGGCCGCCCTGGGTCAGCCGCCGGTCGAGCTGCGCACGATCAGCTCGGGCGGGAACACGGTCTGACGGGGGATGCTCTCGGGGTCGGCCGCCTCTTCGAGCACGATCCGCAGCGCCGTGCGACCGATCATGCGGCTGGGCTGCCGGATGGATGACAACGGCACCGCGGCGGCGGCCGCGAACGGATTGTCGTCGAAGCCGATCAGCGCGATCTCGTCAGGGACGAGCAGGCGTCCGCCCGACACGAGCGACTGCAGCAGGCCGAGGGCGAGCAGATCGTTGGCGGCGAAGAGCGCATCCGGCCACTCGCGCCGAGGGCGGGTGAGCAGGCGCGCTCCGGCGGCGACGCCCTCTTCGACCGTCATCGCCGCCGTCGGCACGACCTCGAGCTCGACGTGCACCGCCGCGTTCTCGGCCGCCGCGCGAGCGCCCGCGAGACGGTCGGTGACCTGACGCATGTCGAAGGGGCCCCCGACGAAGGCGATCCGCCGCCGACCGCCCTCGATGAGGTGCTCGACCGCCAGTCGCCCACCCGCGACGCTGTCGACCGACACCGACGAGAACCCGCTGTCGGCGCTGAATCGGTCGACGAGAACCGTCGCGATCCCGCTCGCTCGGAACTTGCGCAGCTGCGTCATGACGTCGCCGTAGGGGGCGATGAGCAGGCCGCGCACCTGCTGCTCGCGAAACAGGTCGAGATAGACCTTCTCGCGGGACGGGTCGTCGTCGGTGTTGCCGTACAGGATCGCGATGCCGTGGCTGGACGCCTCGTCTTCGGCACCGCGCACGACATCGTTGTAGAAGGGGTTCTGGCCGTCGAGCACGACGAATCCGACGGTCGTGCTCACGCCCGCTCTGAGCTTGCGGGCGGCGTCGTTTCGCACGTAGCCGAGCTCTTCGATCGCCTGCGTCACTCGCTCGACCGACTCGCTGGAGACCTCGTCCGGTCGGTTCAGGACGTTCGAGACGGTGCCGACGGAGACGCCAGCGCGAACGGCGACATCGCGGATGCTGACCGGCATTCGGCAGTCCTCTCGTCGTCGGGCGGATCACGCTTCGGCATCGGGGGTTGACCTGAGACCGGCATCACATACACTAGCCTGAAACGAGCTTGAATCGATTCAGGTAAAGTTCATTCCGATCATCATCCCCCTCAACGGAGAGGAAAGCCAGTGGTAGACGCAGCCTCCGCCCGCAGCGCTCCCCCCACCGCGCTCGAGCTGCATCGGGTGGTGAAGTCCTTCGGCCCCGTCGTCGCACTCCGCTCCGGCAGCCTGACGCTCCGCCCCGGCTCGATCCACGCCCTCATCGGCGAGAACGGCGCGGGCAAGTCCACGCTCGTGAAGATCATGGCCGGTCTGTACCGCCGCGACTCGGGCGACTTCCGTCTGCACGCCGACGATGTCGATTTCACCAGCACCGCCCAGTCGAAGGCCGCGGGCATCGCGGTCATCTACCAGGAGCCGACGCTGTTCCCCGATCTCTCGGTCACCGAGAACATCTTCATGGGACGTCAGCCCACCGGCTTCCTCGGCCGCATCGACCGCAAGGCCATGCGCACCGAAGTCGACCGGATCTTCCGCCGCCTGGGCGTGACGCTCGACCCCGACCGCATCACCGAGGGTCTGTCGATCGCCGACCAGCAGATCATCGAGATCGCCAAGGCCATCTCCCTCGACGCGAGCGTGCTGATCATGGACGAGCCGACGGCCGCACTCAGCGGCGTCGAGGTCGACCGACTCTTCGCGGTCGCGCGGAGCCTCCGCGACGAGGGACGCGCGATCCTCTTCATCTCGCATCGCTTCGACGAGGTGTTCGACCTGTGCGACACCGTCACCGTCATGCGTGACGGGGCATACATCGACACCACTCCCATCGCCGAGACCACGGTCGACGAACTGGTGCGCCAGATGGTCGGCCGCGACGTCACCGAGCTGTTCCCCAAGCAGGAGGCCGCCATCGGCGAGCCGCTGCTCGAGGTCACAGCGCTCACCCGTCCCGGCGTCTTCCATGACATCTCGTTCACGGTGCGCGCGGGCGAGATCGTCGCACTGGCAGGTCTCGTCGGCGCCGGTCGCTCGGAGGTCGCCCGCGCGATCTTCGGCGTCGATCCCTACGACGAGGGAGAGGTGCGGATGCTCGGCGCGGGCGTCGCCCGCCGCAACCCGACCGCCGCGATGCGCAGCGGACTCGCGCTCGTTCCCGAGGACCGCCGCAAGCAGGGCCTCGTGATCGACGCGAGCGTCGGAGGCAACATCACGCTCGCCATCCGCCGGCGCCTCTCGAAGTGGGGACTCATCACGAGCGGCATCGAGAACCGTGCGGCGAAGGAGTGGGCGTCGCGCCTCGAGGTGAAGACGCACGCGCTCGACACCGTGGCGTCCACGCTCTCGGGCGGCAATCAGCAGAAGGTCGTGCTGGCCAAGTGGCTGGCCACCGACCCGCGCGTCCTCATCATCGACGAGCCGACCCGCGGCATCGACGTGGGCACCAAGTCCGAGGTGCACCGACTGCTGTCGCAGCTCGCCGGCGAGGGCATGGGCATCCTGATGATCTCGTCCGAGCTGCCCGAGGTGCTCGGCATGGCGGATCGCGTGCTCGTGATGCGCGAAGGACGCATCACCGCCGAGATCTCCCGCGACGACGCCACCAGCGAGAACGTCATGTTCGCCGCCACCCACTCATCGGAGCTGCACTCATGAGCACCACCACCGCACCCGCGGCCGCCGCTCCGGCGATCGCGAAGAAGCCCGGCGGCATCGGCCGTGCACGCGAGTTCGGCATCCTCGCCGCGCTCGTGCTCGTCGTGATCGCCGCGACCGTCAAGAACCCGGCGTTCCTCTTCAGCTCCGACGGCTGGCGCGATCTGCTGCTCACGCCGTCGATCCTCATGCTCGTCGCCGTGGGCCAGGCGATCGTCATCATCACGCGCAACGTCGATCTGTCGGTGGGCTCGGTGATGGGCCTCACGGCCTACCTGACCGGACGCCTCTTCGTCGACGTCCCCGGCATCCCGATCGTGGTCGTCGTGATCGCGGCCGTCCTGCTCGGGGCCTTCCTCGGCCTGGTCAACGGCGCATTGGTCGCCTTCGCGAAGGTGCCGGCCATGGTGATCACGCTCGGCACGCTCTATGCCTACCGCGGCATCAACGTGCTGTGGACCGGCAGCGATCGCATCAACGCCTCCGACATGCCCAAGGACTTCCTCGCACTCGGCACGCAGCAGATCCTGTTCATCCCTGTGCTGACGATCATCGCGGTGATCGTGCTCGCGCTCGCGGCCTGGTATCTGCGCAACATCCGGGGCGGACGCGAGTACTACGCGATCGGCTCCGACCCCTCGGCGGCCGAGCTCTACGGCCTCAAGGTCACCCGTCGGGTGCTCTCCGCGTTCGTCCTCTCGGGTGCACTCGCAGGTCTCGCCGGCGTCTTCTACGCCGCGCGATACGGATCCATCAGCTCGCAGGCGGGAAGCGGCTGGGAGCTGGATGCCGTCGGCGCAGCCGTCATCGGTGGCATCGCGATCACCGGCGGTGTCGGCACGGTCTGGGGCGCGGCCATCGGCGCGATGCTCCTGATGACCATCAACCGCGCGCTGCCCATTCTCGGCATCCCGGACTTCTGGCAGCGTGCCGTGGTCGGTGTGCTCATCATCGGAGCCATCGTGCTCGACCGGGTGCTCGCGGTCAGACAGAGACGCCAGCTCATCGAGGCGAGGGACGAATCATGACCACGACAACGACGACGACGTCGACCCGCGTCATCCGCGACTACGACCGTCCGCTGTGGCGGCGCATCTTCATCAACCGCGAGTTCGCGATCATCGCGCTCCTCGTGCTGGTGACGATCGTGGCGGCCGTCACGATCCGCGGCTTCGCCCAGCCGATCACCGCGAACTACCTCCTGCTCGACGTCGCACCGATCCTGCTCATCGCGTTGCCCATGACGCTCGTCATGATCACGGGCGAGATCGACCTGTCGGTGGGATCCATGGTGGGGCTCGCCAGCGTCGTCACCGGAGTCCTCACCGAGTCGGGTGCTCCCTTCGAGGTCGCCGCCCTTGCGGCCCTCCTCGTCGGCGTCGTCGGCGGAGCCTTCAACGGGTTCCTCGTCACGATCGTCGGGCTGCCGTCGCTCGCCGTCACGATCGGCACGCTCGCACTCTTCCGCGGGCTCGCGGTCGGCCTGCTCGGCACCACGGCCGTCACGGACTTCCCCGAGACATGGACGGCGCTCGCGAAAGCGAAGATCGCCGGGACGACCATCCCGTACATCGTCATCCCGTTCCTGATCCTGCTGGTGCTGTTCGCCGTGCTGCTGCACTTCACGCCCTTCGGCCGTGGTGTCTTCGCGATCGGTCTTTCGAAGGACGCCGCGCGGTTCTCGGGCGTCGACGTCGAACGGACGAAGTTCATCCTGTTCGTGCTCTCGGGCGTGGTCGCCGCCTTCGCAGGCATCTTCTACACGCTGCGGTTCGGCAGCGCCCGAGGCGACAACGCCACCGGGCTCGAACTGCAGGTCATCGCGGCCGTGGTGCTCGGCGGAGTGTCGGTGTTCGGCGGACGGGGACACCTGCACGGCGTCGTCGCCGCCGTTCTCCTGATCGGGGTGCTGGGCAGCAGCCTGCGCCTCGCCGGAGTCACATCCGACGTCATCAACATCATCACCGGCGGGCTGCTGATCTTCTCGGTCGTCGCAGCGAGCGTCCTCGCCTGGGCGCAGCGCGTCCGCGCGAAGGCCGGTCCGCCACTGCGCGTAGCAGCCTCTCCCGCACCATGAGGCAGCCTCTCATCGCCGGCACCCGCCAGCGGTGATCATCACGAAAGGAAGAACAATGACGTTTGCACGTAAGAAGATCGCGGGGTTCGCGGCGGTCGCCGTGGCCGCAGCGCTCGTGCTGAGCGGCTGCGCCGACACCAGCGGCGGATCCGGAGGCTCGGGTTCAGAGGGTGAAGGCGGATCCGACAACCTCGCGATCACGTTCCTGCCCAAGAACCTCGGCAACCCGTACTTCGACACCTCGAGCGAGGGCGGCAAGACCGCCGTCGACGAGTTCGGCGGCACGTTCGCCGAGGTCGGCCCGGCCGAGGCCACCCCCGACGCCCAGGTCAGCTACATCAACACCGCGACGCAGCAGGCCGTGGGCGCGCTCGTCGTCTCGGCGAACGACCCGAAGGCGATCTGCGACGCGCTGAACGAGGCCCGTGACGCCGGCGTCAAGGTCGTCACCTTCGACTCCGACACGAACCCCGAGTGCCGCGACCTGTTCATCAACCAGGCCGACTCCGAGGGCATCGCCAAGGTGCAGGTCGACCTGATCGCCGACCAGATCGGCGGAGCCGGCGAGGTCGCGATCCTGTCGGCATCCGCCAACGCGACCAACCAGAACGCCTGGATCGACCTGATGAAGGAGTACGTCGCCAGCGAGTACCCCGACATCACGATCGTCGAGACCGTCTACGGTGACGACGACGACCAGACGTCGTTCGACAAGACCGCTGCGCTGCTGCAGAGCCACCCGAACCTGAAGGGCATCATCTCGCCCACCACGGTCGGCATCGCGGCTGCGGCGCGGTACGTGTCCACCTCGGACTACAAGGGCAAGGTCGCCATCACCGGTCTCGGCACGCCGAACCAGATGCGCGAGTACGTCGAAGACGGCACCGTCACCGCGTTCGCGCTGTGGAACCCTGCCGACCTCGGCTACCTGGCCGCGTTCGCCTCCAAGGCGCTGATCGAGGGTGAGATCACCGGCGAAGAGGGCGACACCTTCGAGGCCGGAGACCTCGGCGAGTACACGGTCGGCGCCGACGGCGTCGTTCTTCTCGGCGACCCGTTCGAGTTCAACGCAGACAACATCGGCGAGTTCGACTTCTGAGTCGAGTTCGTGAGGGGCGTCGGGCTTCGGCCTCGGCGCCCCTTTCCGTGTGCGCCGCGGTGTGCGTTCTCCGGCGCCTGACAGGGCGGGCATCCGCAGCCGCACAGGGATTCACACCGGCATCCATCGGGGATACGGGCGGTCGGATGAGGGGCTGCGACGGGCGTGAGGGAGTCAGCGCGGGTCGAAGCGCTCCGGTTCGTGCGTCGCCGCGACGAGGGCGCGCAGCTCCTCGAGGGATGCCGGGGCGGCGCCGAGAGCCCGTGCCTGCACGAGCACGTTGCCGAGGGCTGTCGCCTCGACGGGGCCGGCGAGCACGGGACGGCCGGTGCGATCCGCGGTGGCCTGGCACAGCAGACGGTTCAGCGAGCCGCCTCCCACGAGGTGGATGCTGTCGAGTTCGCGCCCTGACAGATCGGCTGCCGTCTGCACGGCATCCGCGAAGGCGGTCGCGATCGACTCGACGATCGACCGGGCGAAGGCGGGTCGCGTCGTCGGAGCCTCGGCCCCGAGCAGTGTCGCGATGCGCGCGGGCATGTCTCCCGGTGCGCTGAGCGACGCGTCGTTCGCGTCGAAGAGGGGCACGTCGTCTGTCACGGCGGATGCCGCGGCCAGCAGCTCGGGCAGGTCGATCCGCGAGCCGTCCTCCGTCTCCCACGCGCGCACGGTCTCGCTCAGCAGCCAGAGTCCCGTCACGTTGTGCAGGAAGCGGTAGCGACGGTCCACGCCGAGCTCGTGCGTGAAGTTCGCCTCGCGCGCGGCATCCGTCAGCACCGGCTCGGTCAGCTCGACGCCGACCAGCCCCCAGGTGCCGCACGAGATGTAGGCGGAGTGCGGGGTCGACAGGGGAGCGGCGACGACGGCGGATGCTGTGTCGTGCGACCCGACCGCGATCACCGGCAGTTTCTTGCCGATGCGCTCGACCAGGTCCGCGCGGAGTGTGCCGATCGTCTCGCCCGGATCGACGAGCGTCGGCAGGATGTGCGTCGGGATGCCGATGCGCTCGGCGAGCTCGGCGTCCCACTCGCCCGACTCGACGCCGAGGAGCCCGGTGGTCGAGGCGTTCGTCCGCTCGGCCACCGCCGTTCCGGTGAGCAGGAACGCGATGAGGTCGGGAATGAGCAACGCGGTGTCGGCGTCGGCGAGGCGGGCATCGACGCGGTACTGGTACAGCGTGTTGAACGGCAGGAACTGCAGTCCGTTGCGGCCGTAGAGCTCGGCGAAGGGCGCGACCGTGTGCACCTCCTCGACCCCGCGCGCCGTGCGCTCGTCGCGGTAGTGGAACGGCTCGGCGAGGAGTTCGCCGTCTCGCAGCAGGCCGTAGTCGACGGCCCACGAGTCGATGCCGACGCTCTCGATCGCCGGTTCGCGCCGTACCGCCTCGGCGAGCCCTGCGACGACGTGCTCGTAGAGAGCGCCGAAGTCCCAGTGCAGACCGTCTTCGCGCTCGACGGGCCCGTTCGGGAACCGCGAGACGAGTTCGAGGTCGAGCCGGCCGTCGCCGATCCGGCCGATCATGACGCGACCGCTGGTCGCCCCGAGGTCGACGGCGGCGACGGACCGCACCGTCATCGCAGGAACGCCGCGGCGACGCCGGAGTCGACCGGGATGTGGAGACCCGTCGTGCGGCTCAGCTCGGGACCCGTCAGCACGTAGACGGCATCCGCCACGTTCTCGGGAACGACCTCGCGCTTGAGGATCGTGCGGTTGGCGTAGAACTGGCCGAGGTCCTCCTCGGCGACACCGTAGGTCGCGGCACGGTTCGCGCCCCAGCCGGAGGCGAAGATACCCGAGCCGCGCACGACACCGTCGGGGTTGATGCCGTTGACGCGGATGCCGAACTCGCCGAGCTCGACGGCCAGCAGCCGCACCTGGTGGGCCTGGTCGGCCTTGGTCGCCGAGTAGGCGATGTTGTTGGGGCCGGCGAAGACGGAGTTCTTCGACGAGATGTAGATGATGTCGCCGCCGAGCTTCTGGTCGATCAGCACGCGGGCCGCGGCCTTCGACACGAGGAACGAGCCCTTCGCCATGACGTCGTGCTGCAGATCCCAGTCCTTCTCGGTGGTCTCGAGCAGCGGCTTCGACAGCGAGAGACCGGCGTTGTTGACGACGAGGTCGACGCCGCCGAACGCGAGCACGGCGTCGTTCAGCGCCGCCTGGATGGCATCCGCATCGGCGACGTTCGCCGCGACGCCGATCGCGACGTCGGTGCTGCCCAGCTCGGCGGCGGCCGCCTGTGCCTTCTCGAGGTCGAGGTCGGCGATGACGACGCAGGCGCCCTCTGCGGCGAGGCGGGTGGCGATGGCCTTGCCGATGCCGCTGGCGGCTCCGGTGACGAAGGCGATGCGTCCCTGGTGCGACTTCGGCTTCGGCATGCGCTGCAGCTTGGCCTCTTCGAGCGCCCAGTACTCGATGTCGAACTTCTCGGCGTCAGAGATGGGCGAGTAGGTCGACAGTGCCTCGGCGCCGCGCATGACGTTGATCGCGTTGACGTAGAACTCACCGGCGACGCGGGCGGTCTGCTTGTTGGCGCCGTAGGAGAACATTCCGATGCCGGGCACGAGCACGATGAGCGGGTCGGCGCCGCGGATCGCGGGCGACTCGGCGGTCGCGTGCGCGTCGTAGTAGGCCTGGTAGTCGGCGCGGTACTCGGTGTGCAGTTCGTGCAGACGGGCGATCTGCTCATCGGCGGATGCCGTGACCGGCAGGTCGAGGATCAGCGGCTTGACCTTGGTGCGCAGGAAGTGGTCGGGGCAGCTCGTGCCGAGAGCCGCGAGTTCAGGGGCGCGCTCGGAGGCGAGGAAGTCGAGGACGACGTCGGAGTCGGTGAAGTGGCCGACCATCGGCTTGTCGGTCGACGCGATCCCGCGAATGGTGCCGGCGAGGGTCGCTGCGCGCTCACGCCGCTCGGCCTCGGGGAGTGCCTCGAAGCCGGCACGGACGCCGCCGAACGGATCGGCCTTGCCGTTGGCCTCGATGTAGGCGGCCGCGGTGTCGATGATCCAGAGGGAGTTGGCTTCGGCCTCCTCCGACGTGTCGCCCCAGGCGGTGATGCCGTGGCCGCCGAGGATCGTGCCGATGGCCTGCGGGTTCTTCGCCTTGATGGCGGCGATGTCGAGTCCGAGCTGGAATCCGGGGCGACGCCACGGAACCCACACGACCTTGTCGCCGAAGATCTTCGCCGTCAGCTCTTCGCCGTCGGCCGCGGTGGCGATCGCGATGCCCGAGTCGGGGTGCAGGTGATCGACGTGCGCGGCGTCGACGAGCCCGTGCATCGCGGTGTCGATCGACGGAGCTGCACCGCCCTTGCCGTGCAGGCAGTAGTCGAACGCGGCGACCATCTCATCCTCACGGTCGAGGCCCGGGTAGACGTCGACGAGTGCGCGCATGCGGTCGAGGCGCAGCACGGCGAGACCCTGCTCTGTGAGCGTGCCGAGGTCTCCACCCGAACCCTTGACCCACATCAGCTCGACGGGCTGACCCGTGACGGGGTCGGTCTCGGTGCCCTTCGCCGACGTGTTGCCACCGGCGTAGTTGGTGTTCTTCGGGTCGGCGCCCAGGCGGTTCGACCGCTCGATGAGGGCGGCGGCGGTGGGGTTGGTCATGGCTGTTCCCTGTTCTGTGGAGACGTGGCGAGGATGCGGGCGGCGAAGCGGTCGATCGATGCTGTCGCTGCCGCGAGTTCGGGCTGATTGAGGTGGCCGTGGCGGGTGCCCGCCTCGGTCGAGATGTCGATTTCGACGCCCGCGTCGCGCAGCAGGGCGCCGAACGCCTCGCCGGAGACACGGAGCTCGTCGACCTCGCCGTTGATCATGATCGTGGCGGGGAAATGCGAGAGCTGGGCGGGGGACGCGGTGCCGGGCACGGCGTAGACGTCGCCACCGTCGACCGGTCCGCCGAGGTAGTTCTCGTACATGCCGCGCACCGGGTCGGGGCCGAACACGTCGGCATCGGGGTCCGCGTCGAGAGCGGCGCGCAGCGCAGCATCCGGGGCTGCCTGCACGGCGTGGAGCGTCGGATAGGCGAGCACCGCGAGCGCAGGGAAGGGCCCGGGGCCGTGACTGAGACGCAGAGCCGCGCCGGTCGCGAGGTTGCCGCCGGCGCTCGCTCCGCCGATCGACCACGGCCCCTCGGCGAGGCCGGAGTCGACCGCCCAGCGGAATGCGGCCTCGACCTCCTCGGAGGCGACCGGGTAGTGCACGCCCTCTCGCTCGGGAGCCCCGGCTGCCGCAGCCCAGGTGCGAGGGAAGGGAGCCAGCGCGTAGTCGACCGACACCACGGCGATGCCGCGCTCGGCGAAGCTCTGCGCGACCCAGTCGGCCTCCGGCATGTCGATCTCACCGGCGGCGAACCCTCCGCCGTGCACCCAGACGAGTCCGGGGCCGACGGGAGAGGTCGGGGTGTACACCCGCACGCGCAGCGGTCCGTGCGGTCCGTCGAGCACCTGCTCGTTCACGGTGTCATCCGTTCTGTCGGGGGGCGTCGGGATGCGGGGATCGGCTCTCGCATCCCGACGGGTCGGGGTGCGGGCTCAGGCGCCCCAGCCGGCCTGCACGCCACCGACGCGGTCGGCGGCGATCTTCTGCTGGTAGCCCGACTCGGCGTAGGCCGCCATCGGGTCGGCTGCGAGGCCGCGCGACTCTCGCCATTCGGCGAGCGCGGGGCGCACGTCGGTGTAGAACGCGTCCATGAAGACGGCGTTGGCGGCGAGCACGTCGCCGGACTTCTGCGCCGCGGTCAGGGCGTCGCGGTCGACGATCAGCGCACGCGCCGTCATCTCCTGCACGTTGAGCACCGAGCGGATCTGACCGGGGATCTTGTCCTCGACGTTGTGGCACTGGTCGAGCATGAACGCCACATCGGGGTTGTTCAGGCCGCCGCCGCGCACGACCTCGAACAGGATGCGGAACAGCTGGAAGGGATCGGCCGCGCCCACGATCAGATCGTCGTCGGCGTAGAAGCGCGAGTTGAAGTCGAACGACCCGAGCTTGCCGAGGCGCAGCAGCTGCATGACGATGAACTCGATGTTGGTGCCGGGTGCGTGGTGGCCCGTGTCGAGGCACACCATGGCCTTGTCGCCGAGGGACGAGACCTGGGCGTAGGACGTGCCCCAGTCGGGAACATCGGTGTGGTAGAACGCCGGCTCGAAGAACTTGTACTCGAGCACGAGGCGCTGGTCGTCGCCGAGGCGTGCGTAGATCTGCTGCAGCGACTCCTGCAGGCGGTCCTGACGGCCGCGCAGGTCGGCCTGCCCCGGGTAGTTCGAGCCCTCGGCGAGCCAGATCTTCAGGTCGCGGCTGCCCGTGGCATCCATCACGTCGATGCAGGCGAGGTGGTGGTCGATCGCCTTCTGGCGGATCGACGGGTCTTCGTGGGTCAGCGCGCCGAACTTGTAGTCGTCGTCCTGGAACGTGTTGGAGTTGATGGTGCCCAGGGTCACGCCGAGGTCCTCGGCGTGCTTGCGCAGGTCGGAGAACGAGTCGACCAGGTCCCACGGGATGTGCAGGGCGACCGAGGGTGCGAGCGCCGTGTACTTGTTCACCTGCGCGGCATCCGCGATCTTCTCCCACGGGTCGCGGGGCGTGCCGGGCGTGCCGAACACCTTGAAGCGCGTGCCGGAGTTGCCGAACGCCCAGCTGGGGAGTTCGATGCCCTGCTGTTCGAGGGCGGCGAGGTTGTCGGGCGAGAGGATGCTCATGAGGCGCTGCCTTCGGTGTCGGTGCGGTTGTCGATGTCTGATGCGGGGGAGTCGCCGGCGTCGGCGAGCTGGTCTTCGAGGTGGAACACCTCGGCGAGTGCGGTGGCGGCCTGGTCGGGGCGTCCGTCGAGACCGATGAAGAATCGGCTCATCTCGGACTCCCAGCGCGCGGCGACGGGGGAGGCGGCGAGATACGCCTGGGCGGCGGCATCGTCGTCGGTCTCGTAGTAGCCGACGAGCGTGCCGCCCTCGGCGAGGAACAGCGAGTAGTTACGGCGGCCGGCGGCCGCGATCTCGGCCAGCATCTCGGGCCGGACCGGCGAGTGACGGGCGAGGTATTCGTCGAGCAGTTCAGGACGCACCTGCAACTGGAACGCGACGCGGGTCATGATGGTTCTCTCTTCATCGAGCGGATTTTGAATCGTTTCATTCAATGTCTCAACCCTAGACACGGGCGAGCGACGTGTCAAGCGAGCGTCGGCGGTCACACGGCGGTGATGACCGCGTTGTCGAGCTGATCGGCGTCCACGCCCGGGCGCACGGCCGCGTTCGTGAGCAGCACCCAGCAGACGCCCGCCGTCGGGTGCACCCAGAACTCCGTGCCCGCCCACCCGCCGTGGCCGAAGACGTCACGGTCCACCAGCCCCGGCGCTCGTGAGCGCAGGTTGAACGTGAAGCCCCAGTCCTGACCGCGCTCAGAGGGGTACGGGTCGAGGCGGGGGATCGCGCCGGTCAGCGGGCGGAGCATCATGGCCAGTCCCGCCGGAGACAGGATGCCGTCTTTCGCGCCCTGGCCGATGCGCAGCAGCTCGGCGCCGAGGTGCAGGAGATCCTCGGCTCTGCCCAGGAGTCCTGCGCCGGGAGCACGCGTGGCGTGGAACCGGTCGAGGTCGAGTCCGCCGGCCGCGGCATCCGGAACCCCGAGGGACTCGCTCGGGTCGAGGGTCAGGCCGATCGCGCCGATGCGATGCGCCCAGTCGAATGTGCCGGCATCCCAGGTCGAACCGGTCGCGTGCTCGATCAGCGCCGCGATCCCCTCGAAGGCCAGCGTGGAGTACCGCGACGCGGTGCCGGCGGCGAAGTCCCGCCCCTGGCTGAGCAGCTCGTCGCGCAGCGGAAGCGCGGTGTCGAGAGCCGGCTCGGAGATCCCCGAGGTGTGGGACGCGAGGTGCCACAGCCGCACGATGTCGTCACGAGAGATGCCGAACTGCGGCAGGGCGTCGGCGAGCGGAGTGTTCGGGGTGAGCAGACCCCTCTCGATGGCGCGCGCCGCCGTGATGCCGGTGAGCACCTTCGTGATCGAGAACAGCGGATAGACGGCATCCGTCGCGGCCCCGAAGCCCTCGAGGTCGACGATCCCGTCGGCGGTGGCCATGCCGAGCACGGCTGTCGGCAGGCGCTCCGCCTGCACGTGACCACGTGCCCAGTCGAATGCTGCGTCGAAGGTCATGGCTGCTCCTGCTGATTCGGATGGTCGCGCTTCCCAGACGGGTGTGGTGACTCTACGATAGGACCATGGCACAGAAAGCGCTTTCCCATCCGGCCGCGCTCATCGACGGTGATCACCCGACCCGCTCCGTGCTGCGCCTCGTCGCCCGCCGTCCCTGGCGACTGACCTTCGCGATCACGGCCTTCGCGATCAAGGAGATCCCGCTCTGGTTCCTGCCGGTGATCACCGCCGCGATCATCGACGTCGTGGCGAGCGACGGCGATGTCACCGAGGTGCTGTGGTGGTTCGCGCTGGCCGCCGTGCTGCTGCTGCAGAACTACCCGAACCACATCATCTACACCCGCAACTTCATGACCGTGGTGCGAGACCTCGGTGCCGATCTCCGCAACGCCCTCACCGCGCGACTGCAGAGCCTCTCGATCGGGTACCACACGAGGATGAGCTCGTCGATCGTGCAGACGAAGGTGGTGCGCGACGTCGAGAACGTTGAGCTCATGCTGCAGCAGGTCACGCATCCGCTCCTGTCGTCGACCATGGTGATGCTCGGCGCACTCAGCATGACGGCGGTCACCGTGCCGCAGTTCCTTCCCGTGTACGCCCTCGCCGTGCCGATCGCGATCGGCATCCGCTACGGCATGCGCAATCGATCGCAGCGACGCAACGAGGTCTTCCGGCGCGAGATCGAGACGCTGTCGGCCCGCGTCGGCGAGATGGCGTCGCTGATCCCGGTGACCCGCGCTCACGGGCTCGAGGAGACGGCGATCAACCGCGTCGCGGGCGGGGCGGATGGCGTGCGCCGCGCCGGACTCGACCTCGACCTGCTGAACGGCCGGGTGGCCTCGATCTCCTGGGTCGCGATGCAGCTGCTCGGCGTCGCCTGCCTCATGCTCGCCGCCGTGTGCGCGCTCACCGGCTTCCTCCCGATCACGCCGGGCGAGGTCGTGATGCTCTCGAGCTACTTCACGCTGCTGACCGGCGGGCTCACCCAGCTGCTCATGCTCATTCCCGTCGGCGCCCGCGGGCTCGAGTCGGTGCGCTCGATCGCCGAGGTGCTGCAAGAGCCCGACGTCGAGCAGAACTCCGGCAAGCGCGTCGTCTCGGCTGTCGCCGGCGAGATCGTGCTCGACTCTGCGACGCATCGCTACGCGGATGCCGACGACGACGCCCTGTTCGAGATCGATCTGCGGATCGCCCCCGGCGAGACGGTCGCCTTCGTGGGATCGTCGGGCTCGGGCAAGTCGACCCTCCTGAACCTCGTGCTCGGATTCGTCCGTCCGACGAGCGGCCGCATCGTGCTCGACGGCGCCGACATGCAGGAGCTCGACCTGCGCACAGTGCGCCGGTCGATCTCGGTCGTGCCGCAGGAGTCGGTGCTGTTCGAGGGGTCGGTCTTCGACAACATCGCCTACGGCATGCCCGACGTCACGCCCGATCGCGTCGAACGGGCGCTGCGAGACGCCAACGCGTGGGAGTTCGTGAGCGAGCAGCCGCAGGGGTGGGACACGGTGGTCGGCGAGCGCGGAGCGCGCCTCTCGGGCGGTCAGCGCCAGCGTCTGGCCATCGCCCGCGCGCTCGTCCGCGATCCGCGGATCCTGCTGCTCGACGAGGCGACGAGCGCGCTCGACCCCGAGTCCGAGGGACTCGTCAAAGAGGCCCTCGAACGGCTCATGCGCGGTCGCACGACGCTCGTGGTCGCGCACCGGCTGTCGACGATCCGGCAGGCCGATCGCATCGTCGTGCTCGAGCACGGACGTATCGTCGAACAGGGCTCGCACGACGAGCTGCTCGCCGCCGACGGGCGATACGCCCGCCTGCACCTGGTGCAGAACGGCATCAGATGACCCCGGCTCAGCGTCCTGAGGAGGAACGATGACAACCGAGAAGACCCTTCGCGCGGCCCTGGTCGGCACCGGGGCGGTGGCGAACGCGCACGCCCGCGCGGTCGCCGCGTACCCGCGCGCCGAACTCGTCGCCGTCGCCGACCTCAGCCGGGAGAAGGCGCAGGAGTTCGCCGACCGATACGGCATCGATGCCGCCTACGGCGACCTCGACGAGATGCTCGCCGCCGAGCACCCCGACGTCGTGCTCATCTGCACGCCGCCCGGGCCGCACCGTTCGCAGTCGCTCGCAGCCTTCGCAGCCGGCGCGCATGTGATCGTCGAGAAGCCGCCGGCACCCTCGCTCGATGAGCTCGATGAGATGCGCGCGGCGGCCGAGGCCGCGGGTAGGCAGCTGGCGGTCGTCTTCCAGCAGCGCACCGGCACGGCCGCGGCGCACGTGCGCGGGCTGCTGCAGAGCGGAGCCCTCGGCCGCCCGCTCGTCGCCGTGTGTCAGACGCTCTGGTTCCGTGACGCCGACTACTTCGCGGTGCCGTGGCGCGGCAAGTGGGAGACGGAGGGCGGCGGAACGACCCTGGGCCACGGCATCCACCAGATCGACCTGCTCGCGCACCTGCTGGGCGACTGGTCGTCGGTGCAGGGCAGGCTCTGGCGGCTCGACCGCGAGACCGAGACCGAGGACGTCTCGACCGCGACCATCGTCTTCGACCGGGGAGTGGTCGCGCAGCTCGTCACCAGTGCCGTGTCGCCGCGAGAGACGAGCTCTATCCGCATCGACACCCAGAAGGCCACGGTCACGGTCGACCACGTCTACGGCCACGGTCATGAGAACTGGCGGATCACCCCGGCGCCCGGCTTCGAGTCGGAGGCCGAGGGATGGGCGTTCCCGGATGCCGAGGAGCGCAGCGACCACGAGCCGCTGCTGCGCGACGTGTTCGACGCTCTGCTGGAGGGCGCACCCCTGCCTCCTACCGCTGATGCGCCCGCACGCTCGCTCGAGATCGTGGCGGCCATCTACGCCTCGGCCGCCGCAGACGGCACGGTGATCACCCCCGAGCTTCTGGGCTCGCACCCCACGCACCGGGCCGGCTTCGCGAGTCCGGTCACCGATCTCCGCAGATGAGAGAGCTCTACCGCGACCCCGTCTACGACGGCGCCACCGATCCGCGGGTCGTGGTCGACGCCGACGGGCTGTGGTGGATGTTCTACACCCAGCGTCGGGCGAGCCTCGCCGATGCGGGACCGGGGGTGTCGTGGGTGCACGGCAGCCGGATCGGGGTCGCGACATCGACCGACGGTCTGGACTGGCGCTACGACGGAACGCTCGAGCCCACGGCATCCGATCTCGTCCTCGAGCCCGGCCCGCCGCCCGCCGAGGTCGACCGCACGCACTGGGCCCCGGAGGTCTTCTGGGACGGTGCGCGCTGGCGGATGCATCTCACCGAGATCGACGGCATTCCCGACCGCTGGCCGGGGTTCGCTCGCGCCATCGTCGAGTACGCCTCCGACGACCTGAGGCACTGGTCGAGATGCGGCCCGCTCGTGCTGAGCAGCGATCGTGTGATCGATGCGGCCGTCGCGCGCACGCCCGACGGACTGTGGCGCCTCTGGTACAAGGATGAGGCGGCGGACTCGGTGACCATGGTCGCGTCATCGCCCGACCTCGTGGACTGGTCCGTCGACGGCGTCGCGATCGGAGGACGGCCGCACGAGGGGCCGACCGTGTTCGAGCTCGGCGGTCTCTGGTGGCTGATCGTGGACGAGTGGCGGGGGATGGGCGTCTATCGCTCCGACGACGGCACGCGCTGGACGCGTCAGGGTGATGCGGATGCCGTGATCCTCGCTGATCTGCCGACCGGAGGGGTCGGCAGTCACGGCGCGCAGGTGCGCGTCGGCGACGACCTGTGGTTCTACTTCTTCGCCGCCGCGGAGCGGGCTCCGGCCCACGCTGCGACGGGCGAGCAGAGGCGATCCGCCGTGCATCGCGTGGGGCTCGAGGTCGAGGGCGGGAAGCTGAGCGTGAGAGGATCGAAGACCCCGCGGTAATCGATGTAATCCCCGCCGCGAATTGCCGGTTGCGAAACGTTTCAATCTGGATTAGCGTGCAGGTAAGCGTTTTCCCCGCACGATGGAGATCGCATCCCGCACCACATGGACACAGGCGTTCCGCGGCCCTGCCGAACGAGGACGTTCATCAGAGAGGACAACGATGTTCAGCAAGAAGCGTCTGGCGGCCGCAGCGGCCGTCGCCACCAGCGCAGCGCTGGTACTCGCCGGCTGCGCCGGCGGAGGCAGCCCCGAGGGCGAGCCCACGTACGACCCCGACGAGAAGGTCACCCTCGACCTGGCGTTCTGGGGCAACGACGTCCGCGCCGATCTCTACAACCAGGCGATCGAGGCGTTCAACGAGGAGTACCCGAACATCACGGTGAACGCGACGTTCCTCGGGTTCCCGGAGTTCTGGGAGAAGCGCCAGACCGAGGCCGCCGGCGGCGGACTCCCCGACGTCATGCAGTTCGACTACTCGTACCTGCGTCAGTACTCGGAGAACGGCCTGCTGCTCGACCTCGAGCCCTACCTCGGCTCGGTCATCGACACCGAGCCGCTCTCCGAGAACATCCTCGGCATCGGCGTCGTCGATGACACGACCTACGGCATCACCACCTCGACCAACGCGTGGGGCGTCTTCACCAACCCCCAGCTGCTCGAGACCGCAGGCGTCGAGGAGTTCCCCGGGGGCGACTGGGAGGACTACGACGAGTGGATGGGCGAGATCACCGATGCCGGCGCGGGTGAGTTCTGGGGCGGGTCCGACTGGACGGGGCGCATCCAGAACTTCGAGCTGCAGCTGCGCAGCGAGGGCAAGAACCTGTTCGACGAAGACGGCACGCCCGGCTTCGACGAAGACCGTCTGAAGGAGTTCTGGGAGGCCGGAGACGACATCCGTGACGGAGTCGTCGTTCCGCAGCAGGTCGTCGAGGAGCTCAACCCCCTCACCGCGTTCGACGCCGCGAAGAACGCCAGCGAGCTGACGTGGGACAACTTCGGTGCGGGCTACCTCGCCAACCTCGGCGAGAGCTACACCGAGCTCGGCCTCGTCGCTCCGCCGGTCACGAAGGAGGGCGCGAAGGATCTGTACCTGAAGCCCTCGATGCTGCACACGATCTCGGCCAAGACCGAGCACCCGGAGGCGGCGGCGACGCTCGTCAACTTCCTGGTCAACTCGCCCGAGTCCGGCGAGATCTTCGGCACCAACCGTGGCCTCCCCGCATCCGAGACCGCTCTCGAGGCCGCAGAGCTCGATCCCATGAGCCAGCTCGTCAAGGACTACGAGGAGTCGATCGCCGACCGCCTCGGCGACGCTCCGCCCGTGCCGATCGTCGGCTACGGCACCCTCGAGGAGAAGTTCCGGGTGCTAGGCACCGAGCTGAACTTCGGCACCACGACGGTCGACGAGGCCGTGACGCAGTTCTTCTCCGAGATGGACGTCGTCCTCAACCAGTGATCCCGTCGGTGGGCCGGGTGGCATCCGCCCGGCCCACCGCATCCCATCCACTTCGGAAGGAGCTGTCATGAGCACGACGGCGACCAGGACGATCGTCACGGGCAAGAAGTCCGGGCGAGGGCGGGCGCTGCGCAGCGGCCGCCGCCCCGAGAACGAACTCGCGCGGCCGGGCCAGCGTGCACGTCTGCGGCGTGAGACGGCGACCGGCTATGCGTTCCTCACCCCGTGGCTCATCGGCTTCTTCGGTCTCACCGCCGTACCGATGATCTACTCCCTGTACCTCTCCTTCACGAAGTACAACATCTTCCAGCCGCCCAAGTGGATCGGGCTGGACAACTACATCCGACTCTTCACGAGCGACCCGAACTTCATCCAGTCGGCGCAGATCACGCTCGTCTACGTCTTCATCGGCACTCCGATCACCCTCGCGGCCGCCCTCGGCGTCGCGATGCTCCTGAACTACCGCGACAAGGGCGCCGGCTTCTTCCGCTCCGCCTTCTACGCGCCGTCCCTCATCGGGGGCTCGGTCTCGGTCGCCATCGTGTGGCGGGCCATGTTCTCCTCCGACGGTCCGGTCGACAGCGGTCTGCAGATCTTCGGCGTCGATCTCGGCGGATGGATCGGCAACCCGAGCCTCGTGCTCCCGATGATGATCCTGCTCGCCGTCTGGCAGTTCGGAGCCACGATGGTGATCTTCCTCGCGGGTCTCAAGCAGATCCCCAAGGAGCTGTACGAGGCCGCGGAAATGGACGGCGCGAACGCCTACCGTCGGTTCCGCGCGGTGACGATCCCGATGCTCTCCCCGGTGATGTTCTTCAACCTGCTGCTCGGTCTCATCGGCGCGTTCCAGGTGTTCGCCTCGGCGTACATCATCTCTAACGGCACCGGCGGCCCCGCCGGCATGACGAACTTCATCACCGTGTACCTGTACAAGCGAGGGTTCTCCGACGGACAGATGGGCTACGCGGCCGCGATCGCGTGGGTCCTGCTCGTCGTCGTCGCGATCATCGCCTTCATCCTCTTCCGCACTCAGAGGTCGTGGGTGCACTACTCGGGAGACGACAAATGAGCACCTCCAATCAGGCGACCACGTCCGGCGCCGCATCCACTCCGGTCTTCGCCGCGCAGCAGACGACGCCCGTCGGTCCGCCCGCCCCGCGTCGCCGCATCAAGCGCAAGACCTGGCAGACCGTCATCTGGTTCATCTGTCTCCTCGTGCTCACCGCGGTGGTGCTCTACCCGTTGTTGTGGCTGTTCCTGTCGACGTTCAAGCCGAACTCCGAGTTCGGTCAGAACCCGGGGCTGCTGCCGCAGGCGCCGACGCTCGACAACTACGGGAAGGTCATGGAGGGCATCGCCGGAGTGCCGATGTGGCGCTTCTTCCTGAACTCGCTGATCCTCGCGGTCTCGGCCGTCGTCGGCACGGTGCTCTCGTCGGCGCTCGCCGCCTACGCCTTCGCACGAGTGCAGTTCAAGGGACTCGGCGTGCTGTTCGCCGCGATGATCGGCACGCTGCTGCTGCCGTTCCACGTCGTGATCATCCCGCAGTACATCATCTTCAACCAGCTCGGATGGGTCGACACCTTCATCCCGCTGATCCTGCCAAAGTTCCTCGCCACCGAGGCGTTCTTCGTCTTCCTTCTCGTGCAGTTCATCCGCCAGATGCCCCGCGACATGGATGAAGCGGCCCGCATCGACGGAGCAGGCCACCTGCGGATCTTCTGGTCGATCATCCTGCCGCTCATCAAACCCGCCCTGATCACCTGCGCGATCTTCTCGTTCATCTGGGCGTGGAACGACTTCCTCGGCCCGCTGCTCTACCTGACGAGCCCCGAGAACTACCCGCTGCCGATCGCGCTGCGCCTCTACAACGACCAGACCTCGTCGTCCGACTACGGCGCGACGGTCACGGCGTCGTTCGTGGCCCTCGTGCCGGTGCTGCTGTTCTTCGTGGTCTTCCAGCGCTTCCTCGTCGACGGAGTCGCCACGCAGGGACTGAAGGGCTAGTCATGTCGGTCATCAACGCAGAGCGTCGGGCGCACCGGGCGGCGAAGCGCGAGGCGCGGTCGGGCGCCGGCCCGACGGTCGCCGGTGTCGAGCCCGGGGTCAACCCCGGAGCGACCGCCAAGTTCGGTCTGTTCGGCGAGGTGCTCACGGTCGGGCTGCTGATGACGATCATCGCCCTCGGCGTCGTCACGCTGCCGATCGCCCTGGCTGCCGGCATACGTCACCTGCGTCGCTTCGTCGCCGCGGAGGACTCGCGCACGGCCCTGTTCTGGGACGACGTGCGCACCGGCATCCTGCCCTCGCTCCGCGTCGGGGTGCCGGCTGCGCTGATCGCCGCCGTGCTCACGGTCGACGTCGTGCTCGCGGGCTCGGGCGCACTGCCCGGTGGCGAGATCATCGCGGTCATCGGCTGGGCGGGGCTGCTCGCTCTCGCGGTCGCCGTGCTGCTCGCCGCCGGCGCCTGGTCGCCGTCGACCGGGTGGAACGCTGCGGTCCGCGCGGTGCCGGGGATGATCACAGCGGATGCCGCCGGAGCCGCGTACATCGCGGCCGCGGCCGTCTTCACCGGCGTCGTGACCTGGGCGCTCGCGCCCCTGTTCATCGCGGGCATCGGCTGCGCGGCGCTCGCCGTCGTCGCGGTTCCCGGGCGTCGTCGGCGCGGAGTTCACCCCGCGGAATGAGAAGGTAGTCGTGGCGCACGCGCGGACGGACGGAGGCAGGCCATGGCGGTAGGGGTGAAGGACGTGGCGGCTGCGGCCGGCGTCTCGGTCGGCACCGTCTCGAACGTGCTCAATCAGCCCGAGCGCGTGTCCGCCAAGACGGTCGAGCGCGTGCAGCGGGTGATCCAGGAACTCGGCTTCGTGCGCAACGACGCCGCCAGGCAGCTGCGCGCAGGTCGCAGCCGCAGCATCGGACTCGTGGTGCCCGACATCGGCAACCCGTTCTTCGCCGAGGTCGTGCGCGGCGCGGAGGACCGGGCAGCGGATGCCGGCATGACGGTGCTGCTCGGCAACAGCGACGAGCGAGATGAGCGCCAGGTCGCGCACCTCGAGCTCTTCCAGGAGCAGCGGGTCAACGGCGTGCTGCTCACCCCCGCCACCGACGACCTGTCGGCCGTGCATCGATTCGCCGCGGGCGGCATGCCGGTGATCCTCGTCGACCGCGAGGTGGAGGAGGGGCTGCTGCCGTCGGTCTCGGTCGATGACGTCGAAGGCGGGCGCCTGGCTGCCGACCATCTGCTGACTTCGGGACGTCGCCGGCTGGCATTCGTCGGAGGACCGCAGTCGGTGCAGCAGGTCGCCGATCGTCTGCGCGGCGTGCAGGCGGCGGTCGCCGCTCACCCCGATGTCACTCTCGAGATCTTCGAGCAGTCCGCGCTCACGGTGCTCCAGGGCAGGGCTGCGGGCGAGGCCATCGCGGCGCGTGGGCCCGAATCGCGCCCGGATGCCGTCTTCGCCGCGAACGACCTGCTCGCCGTCGGGCTGCTGCAGGCGTTCAGCTTCGGCTCCGGCATCCGTGTGCCCCAGGACATCGCCATGGTCGGGTACGACGACATCGACTTCGCCTCGGCGACCGTCGTGCCTTTGAGTTCGGTGCGCCAGCCCGCCAGGCTGCTCGGCTGGACCGGGGTGGATCTGCTGCTGAAGGAGCTCGACGGCGTCGAGCACGACCGTCGCGTGCGGTTCCAGCCCGAACTCGTGGTGCGTGAGTCCAGCGCCGGCTGAGGGATCGTCTCGAGTCACGCGCCATCACCCGTGCCGTGTGCATGACCGGAGCACGGATGCGGGAGCATCCGTCGGGTCTCGTCCTGCAGATGTGCTTTCGTCCTGCAGGCGGCCCGGCCGAGGACCCTGAGCCCCGATTCGTTCCAGCCACGGGAACCCGTTATGATTGCAAGGTGCATCCGCTCTTCACGGTTCGGATGCCTGGAGACGTCGCATAGTCCGGCCGAGTGCACCACCCTGCTAAGGTGGAGTCCCCTCACGGGGACCAGGGGTTCAAATCCCCTCGTCTCCGCAGAAAGAATCCCTGCCTCGGCAGGGATTCTCTGTTCTCAGGCGCTGACTCCGAGTTCCTGAGCCGCGATGGCATCCGCGAGGTACGACGCCGTGGTGCTTCCGCTCGCGGAGGCGACGGAACGCGGAGTTCCCTGCGCCACGACAGTGCCGCCGAGCTCTCCGGCTCCTGGTCCCATGTCGATCACCCAGTCGGCCTGTGCGACCACGCGCATGTCGTGCTCGACCATCACGACCGTGTTGCCGGCGTCGACGAGATGCTGAAGATGGACGAGCAGCCGATCGGTGTCCGACGGATGCAGTCCTGAGGTGGGCTCATCGAGCAGGTAGAGGGTGTCGCCGTGCTGGGCGCGCCGCAGTTCGGACGCCAGCTTCACGCGCTGCGCCTCGCCGCCGGAGAGCTCGGTCGCCGACTGGCCCAGCGGCAGATACCCGAGCCCCACGTCGAGGAGGGCATCGAGATGTCGCGCGACGTCGGCATCGTCCTCGAAGAGGACACGCGCGTCGTTCACGCTCAAAGCGAGGACGTCGGCGATGGTGTGCCCGTGGAGCTCGATCTCGAGGGTCTCCGGGTTGTAGCGCGTGCCGCCGCAGGTGCTGCAGGGGGCGTGGACGGTGGGGAGGAAGAGCAGCTCGACCTCGACCGTGCCCTCGCCCTTGCAGGTGGGGCATCGCCCGCTCGCCAGGTTGAACGAGAAGCGGCTCGCGGCGTAGCGCCTCCGACGTGCTTCCGGTGTCGCGGCGAACAGCGCGCGGACGCGGTCGAAGAGCCCGGTGTACGTCGCCACGTTCGATCGAGAGGTGCGGCCGATCGGCTTCTGACTGACCTGCACCACGCGTCGCACGCGGTCGGCGGGGCCGGAGGCGCGACCCGTCGTGTGGGCGATCGGTGCGGAGAACAGCGGATCAGCTGCTGCGCTGCCCTGCTCTTCCCTCGTCGACGTGTCGGTCGACGAGCCGTCCACCTCGCTGGAGAGGCTGCTCTGCAGCAGGTCGGGCAGGGCCTGGGTGACGAGAGACGACTTGCCCGAACCGGAGACGCCCGTGACGGCGGTGAGGCAGCCGAGGGGGACCGACACGGAGACGCTGCGGAGGTTGTTCCGCGAGACGTCGACGAGCACGAGTTCGGCGTCGGGTTCGCGAGGGGTCCGCGGCTGTGCCGTCGGCTGCTCGGCCCGCAGGTCGTCGGCGAACATATATCGTCTCGTCTGGGAGCGCTCCGCGTCCCGCAGCCCGTCGATCGGGCCGGAATAGACGATCTCACCGCCGGTGGATCCCGCACCGGGGCCGATGTCGACGATCCAGTCCGCATGCCGGATCACGTCGAGGGAGTGCTCGACGAAGAAGACCGTGTTTCCGGAGTCTCGCAACGAGCGGAGGATGCGCACGAGCGCTTCGCCGTCGGCGGGGTGGAGGCCGGCAGACGGCTCGTCGAGCACGAACATGACCCCAAACAGCTGTGACAGCACCTGGGTCGCGAGCCGCATACGCTGCAGCTCACCCGACGAGAGCGTCGGGGTCGAGCGATCCAGCGAGAGGTAGCCCAGACCGAGCTCGATGATGGGGGAGATCCGATCGCGCAGCTCGTCGACCAGCCGGTGCGCCGCGAGCTTCTTCTCGGGTGGGAGCGCTTCGCCACCGGCGCCGGGGGCATCCGTTCCGTTGCCGGAGGAGTCGAGTGCCGTCTCGAGGAGTGCCTCGAGGTCCGCGAGTGGCATCGCGGCCATCTCGGTGATGTCGAGACCGGCGAACGTCACGGCGAGCGCCTCGGGCTTCAGGCGGCGTCCGTCGCACATCGGGCAGCGGACGCTGACCATGAAGCTCGCCGCCTTCTCGCGCATCTTCGCGCTCTTCGAGTTGGCGAAGGTGTTGAGCACGTACTGCCTCACGCCGACGAACGTGCTCATGTACGAGGGCTCGATGCCGGCCGCGACGGCTTTGCGCACCTGCGCCGGGCCGCGGTCGGTGAACACCGGAACCTGAGGCGACTCCTCGGTGTAGAGCACCCACTGACGCTGCTTCTCAGGCAGATCGCGCCACGGGATGTCGATGTCGTAGCCGAGCGATATCAGGCTGTCGATGAGCTGCTTGCCGTGCCAGGCGCGCGGCCAGGCGTCGAGCGCACGGTCGCGGATCGACAGCGACTCGTCGGGGACCATGAGGTGCAGCGGCACGTCATACACCTGCCCGATCCCGTGGCAGCGCGGGCACGCGCCCTGCACGGTGTTCGCGGAGAAGTCCTCGGCGAACAGCGGCTCCGCCCCACTGGGGTATGTGCCCACTCGCGAGAACAGCATGCGGATGACGTTGCCGATCGACGTGGCGCTGCCGACGGTCGATCGAGCGCTTCCCGCGGTGCGCTGCTGGGGGAGGGCCACCGCCGGAGGCAGCCCGCCGATGGCGTCGACGTCGGGGATGTCGACCTGGCTCATCAGGCGCCTCGCGTAGGGCGCCACCGACTCGAAGTACCGACGCTGCGCCTCGGCGTACAGCGTGCCGAATGCGAGGGAGCTCTTGCCCGAGCCGGAGACGCCGGTGAAGGCCACGAGGGCGTCGCGGGGTATCGCGACGCTCACGTCGCGAAGATTGTGCACCCGTGCTCCGGTCACGACGATGGCGTTCGACGTGCCGGACAGCTTCGACGGTGGGGTCCCGCCCATCATGGACCTCTTCTCGTTTCCCGCGGGGAGCGGGGGTGAATGCGATGATCGCCGTCTCTCCGTCACGCTACCCCGACCGTCGGACTTCGTCGGTGTGGTTGACAGCGGTCGGTCGGGCCTGCGAGCGCGGACACCCGTATGCCGGCGCAGCATGCATCGGAGTCCTGGTCCCGCTGTGCGAGAAAGCGCTATCCTGAAGCTCTTCCCGCCTCGGATCCAGGAGCGTCCCTCATGCCCATCGCCGCCGATGACCCCCGCCTGACGCATGCCTACGAGGCTGCGGCCACCCGCTACACCGACGTGCCGTTCCAGCGCGCAGGCGCCAGCGGGGTGAAGCTGCCGAAGGTGTCGCTCGGACTCTGGCAGAACTTCGGTCGTGACCGCACCTTCGACAGTCAGCGCGAGATCGTGCTGCACGCGTTCGACCGCGGTGTCGTGCACATCGACCTCGCGAACAACTACGGCCCGCCGTACGGGTCCGCCGAGTCGACGTTCGGCGCCGTTCTCGACAGCGGGCTCGCCCGCTACCGAGACGAGCTGTTCGTCACGACCAAGGCCGGCTACGACATGTGGCCGGGGCCGTTCGGCGACGGCGGATCGCGCAAGTACCTCATGCGCTCGCTCGAGCAGAGTCTGCAGCGCATGGACACCGACTACGTCGACGTGTTCTACTCGCACCGCCCCGACCCCGAGACCCCGCTGGAGGAGACGGTCACGGCGCTCGCCGACATCGTGCGCAGCGGCAAGGCGCTGTACGTGGGCATCTCGAACTACCCGGCCGAGCTGGCGCGTCGCGCGTATCAGCTGCTCGCGGATCAGGGCGTGAGGCTGCTGCTGCACCAGCCGCGGTACTCGCTGTTCGACCGCACTCCCGAGGCCGAGCTGTTCCCGGCGCTGCGCGAGCTGGAGATCGGCAGCGCCGTGTTCTCGCCGCTCGCGCAGGGCCTGCTCACCGGCAAGTACATCGACGGTGACGTCCCGGCCGACTCGCGTGCCGCGAACAGCCATTTCCTGAACGGGTCCGCGCTCACCGACAGCTACCTCGAGCGCATCCGCGGCATCGACCGCGTCGCGAAGGACGCGGGCCTCTCGATTCCCCAGCTCGCCGTCGCGTGGGTGCTGCGGGACTCCGTGGTGACCACCGCGATCATCGGAGCATCGCGCACGGGCCAGATCGACGACGCGGTGGCGGCCAGCCAGGTCGAGCTCTCCGACGACGTCGTCACCGCTCTCGAGGAGTTCGCTGCGGCGCCCGGCGCCAGCGTCGTCTGACTTTTTCCCTGGCGCTGCGTAATATTCCGGGCGGCAGCGAGTCTGTCTAGTGGGGGCCCCTGTCACAGGGGGCGTACACAACGGACCTGGGGAGCACCAATGACCATCGCCTACGCGGATCCACGGACGCACCACTGGACCCATCGCGGTGCCGTGCCACTGCCCGAACTTGCCTTCCAGCACATCCTCGGGGCGATCCTGCGGGGGGACTACCGGTCGGGCGACACGCTCAACACGATGCGCTTCGCCCGAGAGCTCGACATGTCGCTCAACCCGATCCGCGAAGCGATCATCCGGCTGCGTGACATCGGACTGGTCGAGGTCACTCCCGCGCGCTACACCAAGGTCGCGGACCTCACCGCACCCGAGTCGCGTGCCGCGATCAGCTACGCCGGCGTGCTCGCGGGGACGGCGCTCCGCATGGCACTGCCCACGACTGCGGAAGGTGTCCGCTCCGATCTCGCGGCGTATGCCGAGGAGATCGGTCGCGCGCAGGCCGCACCCGACCGCGACGCCGCGGCCATCGCGTTCCTCACCGCCGTCGACGACCTCGTGCGGCATCCGCGACAGGCGATGCACCTGGTCGAGGCCACGATCCTCGCTCAATGCGCGCTGCAGTTCTCCGAGACTGTACCCGGAGACGACGCGACACCCGCGCTGGTCGCTGCGGCCGAAGCCGTCGCCCACGCGATCCGTGCGGAAGATCCGGATGCCGTCGAAGGGGCCGTCCGCGCGCTCTTCGAGCACCTCGCCTAGGCGGCCTCCTCGCCTGACCCGTCGCTAGAGTCGGATGCATGACTGCGACGACGGTGTTGTTCATCGGTGGAACCGGAATCATCTCCTCGGCGGCGAGTGCGCTCGCGGCGTCCCGGGGGATGGAGGTCACTCTGCTGAATCGCGGACAGTCGCAGCGCGAGCCCGCTGACGGCGTCGAGGTGCTGACGGCGGATGTGTCGGATGCGGCAGCGGTCGACGCCGCCCTCGCCGGTCGTGAGTTCGATGTCGTCGCCGACATGATCGCCTTCACGCCGGATCAGGTGCAGCGGGACATCGACCGCTTCGAGGGCCGGACGGGACAGTACGTCTTCATCAGTTCGGCATCCGCCTACCAGAAGCCGGTCTCTCGTCTTCCGATCACCGAGTCCACACCGCTGCGCAATCCGTACTGGCAGTACTCGCGCGACAAGATCGCCTGCGAGGACCTGCTGACCGCCGCGTACCGGGATCGCGGATTCCCGGTCACGGTGCTGCGGCCTTCGCACACCTACGACAAGTGGACGATCCCGGCGTTCGGAGGGTGGACGGCGATCGACCGCATCCGCCGGGGTGAGGAGATCATCGTCCACGGCGACGGCACGTCGCTGTGGACGCTCACGCACTCGAGCGACTTCGCGGTCGGCTTCGCGGGGCTGCTCGGCAACCCGCTCGCCTACGGCGACACCTTCCAGATCACGAGCGACTTCGTCTACACCTGGAACGAGATCTACGCGATCCTCGGTCGCGCGGCGGGAGCAGAGCCGAAGATCCGGTACGCCACGAGTGCGGCGATCGAGGATGCCGCACCCGACCGCGCCGGGCAGCTCACGGGTGACATGGCGCACTCCGTCGTCTTCGACAACACCAAGGTCCGCCGCCTCGTGCCGGACTTCGCCCCGCTCGTGCCACTGCACACCGCGGCGCGCGAGATCATCGACTGGCACGACGCGCATCCCGAGCTGCAGCGAGTCGACCCGGCCGTGAACAAGCTCTTCGACTCGCTCCTCGCCTGAGAGCGGCGCTCAGCCGGCGGCGAGCACGGCGAGGACGTTGCCGGCGGGGTCCGTGAACCAGGCGATGTCGGGCCCTCGATCGGGACCGCCTCGCAGGATGCCCTTCTCATCGGTGGCGAACTCCGAGTCGTCGTAGATCTTGGTCACGACGCCCCGCTCGTTGAGCTCGTCGACGGCTGCTTCGACGTCGTCCACCGGGAAGTTCAGGATCGTGAAGCTCGCGGGCTCATGGTTCGGCTTGCCGTAGACGAGGATCGATCCGCCGTCGGGCAGGCTGATGTCGAGGAATCCCATGGCATTGGTGGTGACGTCCATGCCGAGGGTGTCGCCGTAGAAGGAGCGGGCGGCGTCGATGTCGTCGACGCTGAACCCGCTGAACGCGTGTGTGGTCTGAAAGGCGGTCATGCCCTCAGCATGCGCCGCTCGCCCCGCGGTGTCCAGACCCTAGGGGTGCACCTGGTTGAGGAGATCATCGCCCGCGAGGAGGCGGGTCACGTTCTGGTCGACCAGGCGTGCCGCTCCGACCGGACGGTTGCCGGCGATGTGAGGGGTGATGAGCAGGTTCGGTGCGTCCCACAGCACGTCGGATGCCGGAAGCGGCTCGGACTTCGCGACATCGATCGCCGCGGCGCGCAGCTGTCCCGACTCCAGCGCCGCGATCAGCGCAGCCTCGTCGACGGTCACACCACGACCGACGTTCACGAACACCGCGCCTGGCTTGAGCGCGAGGAAGAGCTCGGCGTCGAACAGGTCGGCGGTCTCGTCGGTGGCGGGCAGGATCGAGACGAGCACGTCGGTGTCAGCCAGCACGGCGGCTGCATCGGCATCCGAGTGCACCCGATACCCGGATCGCTCTCCGGCGGTGCGGGCGATGCCCTGCACCTCCGCGCCGAGTGCGGTGAGGAACGGCGCGAGCGTCGAGGCGATCGAACCGAATCCCCAGATGGTCACGCGGGCGCCGGACAGCGTGTAGAGCGCGCGAGTGGGCGCGGCGCTCTGCTCCTCGTTGAACGCCTCGTCCCAGACGTGCTCGCGCTGAGCGTCGAGCAGCCGGTCGAGACGTCGAACGGCGCTCAGGATCAGGGTCAGCGCATGCTCGGCGACGGGTCCGTCATGCAGCGAGCGACCGGAGCAGATGCGCACGTCGGCGCCGAACCCGGCGTTGAGAACCGCATCCGCGCCGGAGGCGAGGGCCTGGACGAGACGCAGGCGGGGCAGTGCGCGGGCGGCTTCCCGGAGCCACGACGAGGAGTTGTGCCAGACGACGAGCGCTTCGGCGTCACGGTGCTCGGCGGGAATCTCGGCGTCGATGTCGTAGACGACGGTCTCGACGTCTGCGGTCACCGGCAGCTCGATGGTGTTCGGGATCAGGATCTTCATGTGCGCCTCCAGGTCTCGGCGGTCAGTGGGGAGAATCGGTCGACTCGCGCCAGATGACGGTCAGCAGACCGTCGGGCTTCATCGGCTCATCGCCGCCGCGGACGGCTGCGATCAGACGGTGCATCGAGTAGTCGCCCAGTCTCTCGCGGTCCTGCGACACGCTCGTCAGCGACGGCACGAGGAACGCGCTCTGGGGGTGATCGTCCCACCCCGTGACGGCGACGTCGTCGGGCAGCGTCCATCCGCGTCGTGTCGCCGCTCGGATGGCTCCGGTCGCGATCACGTCGTTGGCGGCGATCACGGCGAGCGGCGGTGCGTCTGCGGGCAGCCTGTCGACGGCGGCCTCACCGGCGCTGCCGCTCCATTCCTCTCCGAACACACCGAGCGACTCGAGTCCGAGACGCTCGATCGCTTCGAGGTAGGCCGCGCGACGGGCTCGTGCCGACGGGAAGTCGTCGGGGCCGGCCAGATGCACGAATCTCCGATGTCCCTGTGCCGCGAGGCGTTCGATCATCTCGGTGATGGGTCGCGAATCGGTGAAAGCGCCGGTCATGTGCATCGCGTCATCGAACTCGCCGACCGAGAGCACGACGGGGCCGTCGGCGGGGGAGTCGGTGGCGGGTAGCGGCGTGAACGCGAGCACGCCCTCGTACTGCCCCGACCCGATGAGATCGGCGAGGCGATCGTCGCGCGCGGTCGCCTCCTCGGGCAGGCTCACCACCTCCACGACGTAGCCTGCCTCGCGCGCGGCGGAGATCGCGCCGGAGAGCAGAGTGAGCGGATTCATCGTGGCGATCGGCACGACGACGGCGAGGCGGCCGGTGCGCTGGGTGCGCATGGACCGGGCGGCCAGGTTGGGTCGGTAGTTCAGCTCGGATGCTGCGCGAAGCACCCGCTCGCGCGTCGCCTCGGAGATCCCCGGCCGCCCGGTGAAGACGAAAGAGACGGTGGACTGCGAGACCCCGGCGAGGTGGGCGACGTCGTGGCTGGTCGGGCGTTTCTCCACGGCATCCTCCTTTCCGGGCTTGACGTGGCGGGTGTCTGTCTCGATAGTATCTACTACGTCTTAGTAATACGTAGTAACACCTCATTGGGGAGGCAGCGAATGCTCAGGATCGGCATCATCGGCACCGGCGGGATCGCCGACGCGCACATCAGCGGATACCTCGCCTTCGCGGGCGACTGCGAGATCGCCGCGCTCGCCGACGTCATCCCCGGGCGGGCCGCGCAGAAGGCCGAGGCGTTCGGGCTCACGCGGGCGGCGACGTTCGATGATCCGCTCGCCATGATCGCCTCGGGTCTCGTCGACCTGGTGAGCATCGCGACCCCACCGTCGACGCACGCCTCGCTCGCGATCGCTGCGCTCGATGCCGGCATCCACGTGCTGGTCGAGAAGCCCATGGCTCCGTCCCTCGAGGAGTGCGATGCGATGCTCGCCGCGCAGGAGCGTTCGGGCCGTGTGCTGTCCGTCGTCGCGCAGAACCGATTCCGCGACGATCTCGCCGCGCTGAAAGAGGTCGTCGACTCGGGTCTGCTCGGATCGATCTCGCACGTCCGGGTCGACTCGGCGTGGTGGCGTGGGCTGCCGTACTACGACCTCTGGTGGCGCGGCACTTGGGAGAAAGAGGGGGGCGGCTGCACGCTGAACCACGCCATCCACCACATCGACCTGCTGTTGTGGCTGCTCGGACGCCCGGCCGAGATCACGGCCATGCTCGCCAACGCGCAGCACGACAACGCCGAAGTCGAGGATCTCTCGGTCGCCGTCTTCCGCTACGAACGGGGGCTCGCGCAGCTGACCAGCTCCGTGGTGCACCACGGGGAGGAGCAGGCGATCGTGATCCAGGGGGCGAACGCCCGGGTGTCCCAGCCGTTCTCCGTCGTCGCCGAGCAGTCCCGACGCGACGGATTTCCCGCTGACGGCGGAGACCCCGAGGCCGTCGCACGCATCGAGGAGCTCGTCGCCGGCCGTGCCCCGCTCGCCCACCTCGGGCATGAGGGCCAGATCGGCGACCTGCTCAGCGCGATCCGTGAGGGGAGAGTCCCGATCGCCGGCGGACAGGACGGCCGCGATGCGGTCGAGGTGGTGACCGCGATCTACAAGTCCGGCTTCGAGCGCCAATTCGTCTCGCTGCCGATCACGGCGTCCGATCCGTACTATCGGGCGGGACAGCTGGTGGCGAACGCCCCGCACTTCTTCGAGAAGACCGCGTCGCTCGTGGAGGCGGCATCGTGACCGCATCCTCGTTCCCCGGCGGCACATCGCTGTCGCACCTCGACGTCTACCCGGATGCCGCGCCGGACGGCATCTGCGGCGGCAGCCCTCACATGCACCTCGTCTCGACCGAGGCCTATGTCGTGATCTCCGGTGAGGGAGCCCTGCAGACGATCGACGCCGCCGGGTTCCATGAGACCCCGCTGAGGTCGGGGTCCGTCGTCTGGTTCACCCCTGGCACCATCCACCGTGCCGTGAACGGCGGCGACCTGCGGGTCGTCGTGCTGATGAGCGACGCCGGACTCCCCGAGGCGGGTGATGCGGTGATGACGTTCCCCGCCGAGATCGTGGGCGACCCCGACGCGTATGCGGCGGCGGCCTCGCTCGGAGACGATGCAGATGAACGCGCCGAGCGAGCGGCCCGACGACGCGATCTCGCCGTGACGGGATTCGAGACGCTGCGGGATGCCGTCTCGGGTGGTGATCACGGCGCGCTCCGCGCGTTCCATGCCGCCGCCGGTGTGCTCGTACGCCACCGCGCCGAGGCGTGGGGCGACCTCGTGCGCCAGGGTCCGCTGGCTCAGGCCGAGCGCTCGGTGGCGCTCGCCGATGCCGTGGCATCCGGTTCGGTGGCGCACCTGGCCGATGCTCGCGTGCACGAAGCCGTACCCTCGGGGGGAGACCGCGGATTCGGCATGTGCGGACGCCTGCGCACCTATGACATGAACCACGAGGAGACCCGGCGATGACCCGCACCTACACCTTCGATCCGCTCCCCGAACCTGTCGTCGCACCCGGCGAGTTCGTCTTCGCCGCGATCGGACTGGATCACGGTCACATCGTCGGCATGGTCGAGCAGCTGATCGAGGCCGGCGCGACCCTTTCGCTGGTCTTCGATGAGGACCCGGTGAAGATCGCCGACTTCCTCGAACGCTTCCCGCAGGCGCGTGCCGCCGCGAGCGAGCAGGAGGTGCTCGACGACTCGGAGGTGCGGCTCGTCGCCAGTGCATCGATCGCGAATCGGCGGGCTCCACTCGGCGTGCGCGTGCTCGACGCGGGCAAGGACTTCTTCGCCGACAAACCCGCCATCACGACGATGCACGACCTCGATGCCGCTCGAGAGGCCGTCGAGCGCACCGGGCGGAAGTTCGCCGTGTACTACGGCGAGCGCGTGCATTCCGAGGCGGCTATCCTCGCCGGCCAGTTGATCGATCGGGGCGCGATCGGCACCGTGCTGCAGGTCGCGTCATTCGGCCCCCATCGCATCGGCACGGGGCGGCCCGACTGGTTCTACGACCCCGAGCAGTACGGCGGCATCATCTGCGACATCGGCAGTCACAACTTCGAGCAGATGCTGTACTACACGGGCGCGACGACCGGCGAGATCGTGAGCTCGACCGTCGCCAACTACGCGCACCCCGACACTCCGGGCCTGCAGGACTTCGGAGACGCCCACGTCGTGCTCGACAACGGCACCACCGGCTACGTGCGCGTCGACTGGTTCACCCCGGCGGGGCTCGACGTCTTCGGCGACGGTCGCACCGTGCTGCTCGGCACCGACGGATACATCGAATTGCGCAAGTACACCGACATCACGACCGACAACGGCGGCGGACAGGTGCTGCTCGTCGATCAGGACGGACAGTTCCGCTTCGACGCGACAGGGAAGACGGGGTTCCCCTTCTTCGGTCAGCTGATCCGCGACTGCATCGACCGCACCGAGCACGCGATGACGCAGGCGCACGCCTTCACGGCGGCGGAGCTGAGCATCATCGCCCAGCGGGACGCCAGGGTGCTGGCCGGCTGACGGCATCCGCCTCGCTCGTGTGCTCGGTCGTTCGGTCGCCCGCTCGGGAGGAGAACTGCGCTTCGGGAGGACGGCTGCGGCGAATTCGTCCTCCCGACACGCAGTTCTCCTCCCGACGGGGTGCGTTCCGACGGGGTGCGTTCCGGCGGGATCAGCCGACGAGCTGTGATGCCTGCCGGGCGGCGCCGAGCGCGACGTACTCGCCGGGCTCGGGCACCTCGACCGGCAGGCCGAGGATCTCCGGCGCGATGCGACGCACGGCCTCCGACTGCGCTCCGCCGCCGATCAGCAGGGCGCGTTCGAGCGGGATGCCGAGATCGCGCAGTGCATCGAGCCCGGCGCCGAGTCCTCGGAGCATCCCCTCGACGGCGGCGCGGGCGAGGTTCTCCCTCGTCGTCGAGGCGAGGGTCATCCCCGAGAGGGAGGCCGTGGCATCCGGCAGATTCGGGGTGCGCTCGCCCTCGAAGTAGGGGAGCAGAGTGAGGCCGCCCGCGCCGGGGGCGGCCCGCAGCGCGAGGTCGCTGAACTCGCTGTGCGTGACCCCGAGCAGCGCAGCGGTCACGTCGACCACCCGCGCGGCGTTGAGCGTGGCGACGAGAGGCAGGAAGTTGCCTGAGGCATCGGCGAAGCCCGCGACGGTCCCGGTCGGGTCACTCAGAGGAGTGGTGCTGATGGCGCAGACCGTGCCCGAGGTGCCGATCGACACGACCACATCACCCGGCACGGCGCCGAGTCCGAGCGCGGCGGCCGCGTTGTCACCCGCTCCCGCACCGACGCGCCGGTCGTCGGCATCCGTCACCCACTCGTCGTGGGCGAGCACCCGGGGGAGGATCGCGTCATGGCCGAGCGCCGCCACCAGCAGCTCGCGGTCATAGTCGCCCGTCGACGGGTTCCAGTATCCGGTGCCGGAGGCGTCGGACCGATCGGTCACCAGCTCGTCGAGCACGGGGTTGTCGGGTCCGAACCCGCGTAGACGCCACGTCAGCCAGTCGTGCGGCAGAGCGACGGCGGCGACCCGTGCCGCGTTGTCCGGTTCGTGGTCGCGCAGCCAGCGCAGCTTGGTGATCGTGAACGAGGCGACGGGCACGAGGCCGGTGCGGTCGGCGAGTTCGGACGCGCCGAACTCGCCGATCAGATCCTGCGCCGCACCGGCGGAACGTGTGTCGTTCCACAGCAGCGCGTCGCGGATCACCGCGCCCGACTCGTCGAGCGCGACGAGGCCGTGCTGCTGCCCGCCGATCGACCACGCGGCGATGTCGCCGAGCGACCCCGCCTCCGCGATCGCGGCGTTCAGCGCCTGCCACCAGGCTTCGGGGTCGACCGACGTCCCCTCCGGGTGCGACGCGCGACCGGAGCGGACGACCGCCCCGGTCGACGTGTCGACGACGACGACCTTGCACGACTGGGTCGACGAGTCGACCCCGAGAACCAGTGGCATGACGATCAGCGAGCGCCGAGCAGGTGCTCGGTCGCGAGCTGCTGCAGCCGGACGAACCCGAAGCCCTTGCCGCCGAAGTACGAGTTCGCGTCGAAGTCCTCGTATGCCGAGCGATCGGCGAGGAAGTCGTCGTAGCTCTCTCCGGGGTTGAGGGTCGGCGTCGAGAGCTCGTCGACGCGGGCGGCGGCGAGCGCCTCCTGCACCTCGGGGTCGGCGCGGAATGCGGCCGCCCGCTCCTTGAGCAGCAGGTACGTGCGCATGTTCGCGGCGGCCGACTCCCACACGCCCTTCTCGTCTTCGGTGCGGCTCGGCTTGTAGTCGAAGTGACGGGGGCCGTCGTAGGCGGGCACTCCACCGGGGCCGCCGTTCTCGAGCAGATCGACGAGCGAGAAGGCGTTGTGCAGGTCGCCATGTCCGAAGACGAGGTCCTGGTCGTACTTGATGCCGCGCTGGCCGTTGAGATCGATGTGGAAGAGCTTGCCGTGGAACAGCGCCTGAGCGATGCCCGCGGTGAAGTTGAGTCCTGCCATCTGCTCGTGCCCGACCTCGGGGTTCACGCCGACGAGCTCAGGGCGCTCGAGCGAGTCGATGAAGGCGATGGCGTGGCCCAGCGTCGGCAGCAGGATGTCGCCGCGCGGCTCGTTGGGCTTCGGCTCGATCGCGAAGCGGATGTCGTAGCCCTTGTCGGTGACGTAGTCGCCGAGCAGGTTGACGGCCTCGCGGTAGCGCTCGAGCGCCTGGCGGATGTCCTTGGCGGAGTCGTACTCGGCACCCTCGCGGCCACCCCACATGACGAAGGTCTTGGCCCCGAGCTCGGCACCGAGATCGAGCTGACGGAACACCTTGCGGAGTGCATAGCGGCGCACGTCGCGGTCGTTCGAGGTGAAACCGCCGTCCTTGAAGATCGGCGCGCTGAAGAGGTTAGTGGTGACCATCGGCACGACGAGGCCGGTGTCGGAGAGCGCACCCTTCAGGCGGTCGATCTGAGTCTGGCGCTCGGCATCGGTCGAGCCGAAGGCGAACAGGTCGTCGTCGTGGAAGGTCAGGCCGTACGCGCCGAGCTCGGCGAGCTTCTCGACGGCGTGCACCACGTCGAGCGCCGGGCGCGTGGGGCCGCCGAACGGGTCGGCGCCGTTGTAGCCGACGGTCCACAGGCCGAAGGAGAACTTGTCGTCACGGGTGGGGGTGGTCATGGCTGCTCCTGTGCAGGTCATCGAATAAGTTGTGATTCACAACATATCTCATGACAGAAGGTGCGTCCACCCCCTACAGTGAAGGGATGCCGACGCAGCCGAGCCCCGCGCTGGGCACCCGCCCGCACAACCTCGCCCTCCTCCTGCGGCTCGTGCACGAGAACGGCGCGCAGTCGAGAGCCGCGCTGACCGAGCAGACCGGGCTCAACCGCTCGACGATCGCCGACCTCGTCGCAGAGCTCGTCAGACGCGGTCTCGTCGACGAGCGCATACCCGACGTACCCGGCCGTGTGGGGCGTCCCTCACCGGTCGTGACGGCGTCGGCTCGCGTCGTCGCCATCGCGGTGAACCCTGAGGTCGACGCGATCGAGATCGCTGCGATCGGCCTCGACCGCAGCATCGTCCTGCGCGAGCGACTGCCGAACGAGACCGTTCCGACGCCGGATGCGGTGGTGTCGACGATCGCCGAGCGCATCGTCGCCTGGCGCGAAGGGGCGCTCGCCGCGGCACGGATCGCGGCGATCGGTGTCGCGGTCCCCGGCCTCGTGCGAACATCCGACGGTGTCGTGCGCAATGCGCCTCATCTCGGTTGGACCGATGTGCCGCTCGCCGAACTCGTCCGTTCGGCGACGGCGTCTGCGGCCTTCGTCGACAACGACGCCACGCTCGGAGCCATCGCCGAGCACCGCTACGGCGCCGGCCGGGGGATCGACGACGTGGTCTACCTGAACGGAGGTGCGTCGGGTATCGGAGGCGGACTGATCATCCACGGGAGGCCGGTCGCCGGGGCGGGTGGGTACGCGGGGGAGTTCGGTCAGAACAGACCCCGGATCTCGGCAGACGCCGACCGCCGCACTCGCGACGGTGTGCTCGAGGCCGAGGTGAGCCGCCGGCTGCTTCTCGATGCGGTCGGCCTCGACTCCGCCGACGATGAGACCCTCGCCGCCGAGCTCTCCGAATCCGACTCGCCGGTGGTGGCCGCCGAGATCACGCGTCAGGCGCATGTGCTCGCGAGCGCGCTGGCCAATGCCGTGAACGTGCTCAATCCTGCTCTCGTGGTGCTGGGCGGATTCCTCGCCACCCTCGCCGATCTGCGGGCGGATCAGATCGTCGACGATGTGACGGCGCTCGCGATGTCGGAGAGCGCCGAGGCGCTCGAGATCCGCCCGGCCGCTCTCGGCGCTGACAGGCTGCTGATCGGCGCGGCCGAGCTGGCATTCGCCGACCTGCTCGCCGATCCGGGCGAGCGGAGCTGACCTCCGAGAGGCGATCGATCGGATCCGACACGGAAAGTCGGGTCGCAGATCGCCCTCGGGCCGCACGATGGTGGGGAAAGGAGGACCTCATGATCGGAACGCTCAACGCACTGGTCGATCTCGTCGAGGCGGGCACCGGCGACGAGATCGACGTCGCCGGGTTCGCTCGCGTGCACGGCACGACGGAGTACCACCTGCGCCGGATGTTCTCGGCTCTGGCGGGGATGCCGCTGTCGGAATACGTCCGCCGTCGGCGGATGACGCTGGCCGGCGCAGAACTCGCCGCCGGCGCCCCGAACGTGCTCGACGTCGCCGTGCGACACGGGTACGGCTCGATCGAGGCGTTCGGCCGCGCGTTCCGCGCCGTGCACGGGATCAGCCCGGTCGATGCGCGCCGAGACGGGGGTCCTCTCCGCACACAACCCACGCTTCGGTTCCGCCTGAGCGTCGAAGGGAGCACCCCGATGCACGTCACCATCACCACTACCCCCGAGCTCGTCCTCGTCGGCCATGCCGCACGAGTGCCGCTCATCCACGAGGGCACCAATCCGCACATCCAGGCGCACATCTCCTCGATCGCCCCGGAGGAGCATGCTCGCCTCAAGGCGCTGAGCGATGCGCAGCCCGAGGGGATCCTGGCCATCACGGGGGACATCGCTCAGGATGCGCCGGAGGGCACCGAGCTCACCTACCTGCACGGAGTCTCCGTGCGGCCGACCACCTCGGTGCCCGACGATCTCGATGTCGTGAGGGTCGAGGCGGGCGCCTGGGCGGTCTTCGCCGCCACGGGGCCGTTCCCGGAGACCCTGCAGACACTGTGGGCGGCGACGGCGACGGAGTGGTTCCCGTCGAATCCGTGGCGGCTGCGGCCCGCGCCCTCGATCGTCCGGTATCTCGAGTTCACCGGGACGCACGCGTCCTGCGAGCTGTGGCTCGCGGTCGAGCCCGCCTGAGCGCGTCAGGGTGGTCGGCGCGGATGCGCGCCGACCACCCTGACGTCCGTCGCCCGTGCGACACTGTGCCGACGGTCGGATGCCGATTCCGCCGTGAGAGGACCCGCGATGGCGCTCGACCCGAAGAAGACCCTCGACGCCTATCAGGCGAAGCACGGGGAGTTCCGCATCCTCGATGTTCCCTCGATGCAGTATCTGATGGTCGACGGGGCGGGCGATCCCAACACCGCCCAGGCATACCAGGACGCAGTGTCCGCACTCTTCCCTATCGCCTACGCGCTCAAGTTCGCGAGCAGGGAGCAGCTCGGGATCGACACGGTCGTGATGCCGCTCGAGGGGCAGTGGCACGCGCCCGACATGGAGTCGTTCACATCGCGCCGCGACAAATCGGCGTGGCGGTGGACTCTCCTGATCATGGTGCCCGACCACATCGCCCCGGAGCTGTTCGACCACGCGGTCGACACGGTCGAGGCGAAGCTGGCGAAGAAGAAGCAGCCTGCACCCGCCCTCCGCTCCGTGCGTCTCGAGACCCTCGACGAAGGGCTCAGCGTGCAGACGCTCCATGTCGGCTCCTACGACGACGAGGCCCCGGTGCTCGACGAGCTGCACCATCGATTCATCCCCGAGAACGGCCTGTCGATGACGGGCCTGCACCACGAGATCTACCTCAGCGATGTCCGACGGGTCGAACCGGCGAAGCTCCGGACGATCCTGCGCCAACCCGTCGAGAGGGCGACCTGACGAGGGCGGCTCTCAGCGACGACGCAACCCCCTCCGACGTCTTCGCGCCGACAGATATCCTGCTCGGATGACCTCAGCGAAGGGTGCCGCGCGCACGGCGCAGCGATCCGATGCCTTCCGGCGCGTGGCGCGGGCGGGATTCGTGGTGATCGGCCTCGTGCACATCATCATCGGGGCGATCGCCGTGTCGATCGCCAGCGGCGGCGGTGGAGACGCCGATCAGGACGGCGCGATGGAGCAGATCCGCTCGACGCCCGTCGGCGGGCTGGTCCTCGGCGTGATCGCGGTGGCCCTGATCGCGCTCGCTGTCTGGCAGGTCGCCAGCGGTCTCCTCACCGGCGGCAAGGAGACCAGGAAGTGGGGAATGAGGATCAAGCTGATCGGCATCGCGGGCGCGTACCTCGTGATCGCCGGCTTGGCCCTGATCTTCGCCTTCGGCGGGCACGTCGAATCCGAAGAAACCTCTCGGGCGCTCAGCGCCGTCGTGCTCTCGGCGCCGGGTGGCATCGTGGCGCTCATCCTCCTCGGTCTGACCGTCGCGGGTGTCGGCATCGGATTCATCGTCATCGGATTCACTCGGGGCTTCGAGAAGACGATGGATGTCCCGACGGGCCGGTCGCGGCCCGGGATCATCGCCCTCGGGGTCGCCGGTTACATCGCCAAGGGAATCGCGATCGCGGTCACCGGTGCGCTCTTCGTGGTCGCCGCGTGGACGCAGGATCCGCAGAAGGCCGCTGGTCTCGACGCGGCTCTGCGGAGCCTCGTCGACCTGCCCCTGGGCCGAGCGATCCTCTGGCTCGTCGGGGTCGGACTCGCGATCTACGGCGTCTTCTCGATGGTCCGCGCCCGCTTCGCGCGTATGTGAGTCTCGGCCTCAGGCGTTCGCAGGCTTGTCGTTCCACAGCAGGAGGAACGCGCCGAGCCCGATCATGAGCAGGCCGCCGGTGGCGCCCATCGCCTCGATGCGTCGCGGAGAGCGTCCGAACCATTCGCGCGCGGCGCTCGCCAGCAGCACCCAGATCGCATCGCAGGCCACTCCGATCGCGACGACGATCGTGCCGAGCACGAAGAGCTGCATCGGCACCGACCCTGCGTGCAGGTCGACGAACTGAGGAAGGATCGCCAGGAAGAAGGCGATCGACTTGGGGTTGGTGACCCCGACGACGAACCCCTCACCGAGCAGACGCACGCCTGATCGCCGCGCCGCAGGTCCTGTCACCGTGGCCGCGGCATCTTTTCGATGCCGGATGGCCTGGACGCCGAGGAACACGAGGTAGCCGGCGCCCAGCACCTTCACGATCGTGAACAGCACGATCGACTGCGCCACGACGGTGCCGACGCCCAAGGCGACGGCGACGACGAGCAGGATCGAGCCGAGCGCCGTGCCCAGGATGCTGAGGAACCCGCCCAGTCTCCCCAGGGCCATCGCCCGGCCGATCGTGAACAGCACTGTCGGTCCGGGGATCACGACCATGACGAACGCGGCCACGACGAAGGTCGCGAGGGTCTCGGCGCTGAACATGGTGCGAGCTTAGGGCAGCCCGAAGAGGCCCCCCGAAAAGTTTTCTCCCGCGCCCGTCATAAAAAGTCCGCGCCGGGGTCTGGGTATGTGACGGGCGGCTTCTGCTTCCTGTCTCGCACTGGGGACACACACGACTTTCGGGGACAGGCATCCGCCTCTCGCGCTCCGCCGTATCCGGCGGGTCGAGGGCATGCCGGGATTGGGACATTCATGAGCATTCGCTCGCACCACCGCACGACGGAGCGGCCATTACGCTCCGCAGTCGCGCCTCGCCGACGGGCGATCACGCGGCTGCTCGGCGTGCTCGCCATCGCCGGCGTGCTCGTCGCCGGAGCGACGCTCGCCCCCAGTGGAATCACAGCCGCGGCGACGGTGCCCGGCACACCGGGAACGCCTCAGCCGGGTACTCCGGTGTACACCGAGGACTTCTCGAACCAGAGCGCAGCACTCGCCGCACGGTCGATCACCACCTACGTCGGCGGTGCGGCAGCCGCGAACTCGACGTACACGGCTTCGACGCAGTACACCCCGGCCGGCAACCAGTGCAACGGCTGGATCATGAGCGGTGCGACTCCGACGGCGCCCGTCACTGACCTGGGCTGCCTGAACAACGTCAGCACGACGTGGACGACGCTGCAGCAGATGGCTCGTGCGCTCGGAGTCGCGCAGGGCCAGACGACGACGCAGGCCGCGACCAACCAGGTGCTGACGTCGTACACGAATGCGACGAACGGAGCGATCGCCGCGGGCACGCAGTTCCGTACGGTCAACACCATCCCGGCCATCGGCGGTCACTACTACGCGGTCTCCGCATACTTCGCTGCGGTCAACTGTCCCGCAGCCGGCGGAGCGAACCAGCCCAAGGAGACCTTCAGCCTCCTCGTGAACGGCACCCCGATCGTGCTCAGCACGGGACTCAACCCCTGCACGAACAACACGGTCTGGGAGACGCAGATCGCGAAGCTGCAGTCCGCGGCATACCAGGTGCCGGTCGGAACCACGGCGAACCTCGGTCTGATGCTCTACAACGCGACGGCCACCGGCGCGGGCAACGACGTCGCCTTCGATCTGCCGCAGATCGTCGATGTGACCCCGCAGCTCGACAAGGCGTTCAGCCCGACCGTGATCACCAACGGCTCGACGTCGAAGATGACGCTGACCGTCACGAACACGACCGACCTCATGGCCAAGAGCGATTGGACCATCACCGACGCGCTGCCGACGAACCTCAAGATCGCGGCGGCGCCGAACGTCGGCGGCACCTGCACGCAGCGCACCGGTGCGGCTTATGTGGTCACGGCGCCGGCTGGCGGAACCTCGGTGTCGGTCACCGGCGGCGACCTCGCCCTCGGGCAGGCATCGTGCACCATCACGGTCGATGTCACCTCGACGGTGAACGGCACCTACATCAACGGTCCCGCCAACATCACGACGAACCTGAACCCGCCGGCCAACGCGTCGCTCGAGGTCATCCAGCCGTCGATCGACATCGTCAAGAGCATCACCGCCGTGAACGGCGTCGCCGTGACGAGCGACACCGATCCCGACAAGGTGTACTCGAAGGTCGGCGACGTCATCACCTACAGCTTCGTGGCGACCAACACGACTCCCAAGGCCGCGACGAACACGACGCTCAACACGAACCTCACGAACGTGCGGATCACCGAGGACACGTTCTCGGGTGCGGGCGACATGACAACGCTGTCCTGCACACCGATTCAGGGATCCACACTCGCCAGTGGCGCCAAGATGACGTGCACGGCCACCTACGTGGTGCAGCAGGCGGACCTCGACAGCGCTCCGCTGACGAACGTCGCACGGGCCACCGGAACGCCGGCGGTCGGACCGAACGTCACGGACACCGATGACGAGATCATCCCCGCCACCTGGACGCCCGCTCTCGTGCTCGACAAGACCGCCTCGGTCGTGGACATCGATCAGGACGGCGTGACCGGGCTCGGCGACCACATCATGTACGCGTTCACCGTCACCAACACCGGAAACATCACGGTCGCGAACATCACCGTGGTCGATGACCGCCTGACGCAGCGCAACATCACCGTCACCTGCACGCCCACGACGATCGCGCCGACCCAGATCTCGACGTGCGCCGCGAATGCGCCGTACGTCATAGGCCAGGCAGACGTCGACGCGAAGAAGGTCATCAACACGGCCTACTCCACGGGAACCGACCCCAAGGGCGGTCCGGTGCGCTCGAACAACGACAGCACCGAGACCCCCGTCGAGCCGTTCCGCATCCCGCTGAAGATCGAGAAGGTCGGCGAAGCGGCAGCGAACACCTGGGTGCGCATGGACGGCTCCTCGTTCGCGGTGCTCGCAGACGCGAACGGGCAGCCGGGCACGGCGCTTCCCTTCACCATCAACGGGGTCGAGACCGGTCTGTTCCAGATCGACAGCATCCCGGCCGGCACGTACTGGTTGAGCGAGCTGACGGCACCCGACGGGTTCAGCCTGCTCGCCGCTCCCGTGAAGTTCGTCATCAACCCGGACCGCACGGTGAGCATCACCGCAGGCGGCGATCAGGCGGTGACCTCCACCGGTCAGATCATCACGGTGCGCGACGTGCCGGCGCTGACCCTTCCGACCACCGGAGGGACGGGCGCACTGCCCTACATCCTCGCCGGTTCCCTGACCGTGCTCGGCGCGGGCGGGCTGGCCCTCTGGGTCCGCCGACGCAACACACGTGCCGACACCACAGACCCGCAGATCTGATCTGCACTTCTCACAATCCACCATCTGCAACCCACCAGGGCGACCTGGCCACCTAGAGAGAGACACAGTGAACACTCCCAACAACGGACGCGGATCCCGCGTCGCGGCAGGTCTGCTCGTCGCAGGCGTCGCCGCGCTGACCCTCGCAGCGCCTGCAAGCGCCGCGACGCCCAACCTCGTCGACCCGGACGCCGTCGGTTCGCTGACGATCCACAAGTTCGAGGCACCCGAGACGCCCACCGGCCTGCCGAACGACGGCACCGAGCAGAACGTCGCACTGGCACCGCTGCCGGGCGTGGGCTTCACGGTCTACAAGGTCGACACGATCGACCTGACGAGCAACCAGGGCTGGGTCGACGCGAACGATCTCGCCGACCTGAACCCCGACAGCGTCGCTGACATCACGGCTGCCGGATACACGGCCAGCGCGATCGGCGGTCAGACCCTGACCGACGCGAACGGTGAGATCGCCCTGGCGAACCTCGACCTCGGCCTCTACTTCGTGGTGGAGACCGCTCCGCTCGCTGGCTCCACCGGCGTGGCCCCGTTCCTCGTGACGGTCCCGCTGACGGACCCGGCCGATGACAGCACGTGGCTGTACGACGTGCACGTCTACCCGAAGAACGCCCTCACCGAGGCGACCAAGACCGTCGAGGACTCGGCCGACATCAAGCTCGGCGACGAGATCGACTTCACGATCACGGCAGGCATCCCCAACGTCGCAGTCATCGACGGCTACAAGATCGTCGACACGCTCGACGCCAAGCTCGACTACGTGAGCGCCGCTGTGACGCTCGTCGACGGAACCCCGCTCGCTGCGGGTGACTACACGGTCGTCCACGACGCCGCCACCAACGCGGTGACGGTCGAGTTCACCGCTGCGGGTCGCGCAGTTCTCGCGGCTCACCCGGCCACCGAGGTTCAGGTCGTCATCACCGCCGAGGTCAACACGGTCGGCGAGATCGCCAACACGGCAGTGCTCTACCCGAACGCCGGTTCGTACACGGTCGCACCGGGCGAGCCCGGCGGACCCACCGTCACCCCCGAGGTCATCACCAAGTGGGGCGACATCACGGTCGAGAAGACCGACAAGGCCGGCGCACCGCTCACCGGTGCAGTGTTCTCGGTGTACCCGACCCAGCAGGACGCGATCGACGGCACCAACGCCATCGCTCTCGCCGGTTCGACCGAGTTCGCGGTCGCCGCTGACGGCACCGTGACCATCTCGGGTCTGCGCTACTCCGACTGGGCTGACAACGCCACCGTCGCCGTGGGCGAAGACGGCTACCAGTCGTACTGGCTCGCTGAGATCGTCGCACCCGACGGATTCGAGCTGCTCGCAGCTCCGATCGAGTTCACCGTCACCGCCGCCACCTCGGCTGTGGGCGTCGACCTCGAGGTCGTCAACGTTCCCTCGAACGCCGGCTTCACCCTGCCGCTGACCGGTGGCACCGGCACGACCCTGTTCCTCGCCGGCGGCGTCATGCTGCTCGGTGGAGCGGTCCTGCTCGCCATCCGCAGCCGTCGCAAGGCCGCAGCACAGGCGTAATCCGAAAGACCGGCCGTGCGGGGGAGGTGAAGAGATCCCTTCCCCCGCACGGCCCATTCGTTTCCACCTACTTCTTCTCCAGCTCCGATCAGAAAGCGCAGCATGACCCTCATCGACGCGTCCGCACCGGACGCCCCAGCGCGACCCGCTACGGGTGCCACCGCCCAGAAGGCGCGGTGGGGATGGAGCCAGTCGATCGTCATGCTCATCGCGACCATCGGCATCGTGGTCCTCGTCTACCCGACCGCAGCCTCCTGGTTCTCGGCCTGGTCTCACGACACCGACGTCGACGGGTACATCCAGTCCGTCGAGCAGATCCCCGATGAGGCGGTCGACGAGATGCTCGCCGCCGCTGAGGAGTACAACGAGAATCTTCCGACCGGGCCGCTGCGCGACCCGTATGCCCTCGGAGCAGACGGACAGCAGACGGCGATCGGCGAGGGGGCCTCGGCGTACTTCGACACTCTGACCACCGAGGGAACCGACACGATGGCGCGGATTCGCATTCCGAGCATCCACGTCGATCTGCCGGTCTTCCACGGCACCGATGAAGACACACTGTCTCGCGGTATCGGGCACCTCTACGGCTCATCGCTTCCTGTCGGTGGACCGGGGACGCATTCGGTGCTCACCGGCCACAACGGCTTGGTGCAGGCCACCCTCTTCGATGACATCGATGAACTCGTCGAGGGCGACGTCATCATCGTCAGCGCACTGGGCGAAGACCTCTACTACGAGGTCGATCAGACCAAGACCGTGCTTCCCGACGACGCGGAAGACCTGCGTCAGGTCGCAGGCAAGGACTACCTCACGCTCGTCACGTGCACGCCCACCGGCGTCAACACGCACCGCCTGCTCGTGCGCGCAGAGCGCATCGATGCTCCGACCGAGGACTCCGCCGTGACGACCATCGCGGACACCACCGACCCCGCCGGCTTCCCGTGGTGGGCGCTGCTCGTCGTCGGGGTGCCGGCACTCACGTTCATCGTCGTCAAGCCTCGCCGTGCCCGGAAGAACCGCAGCGGCCGACGAGCGACGCACGTGTCCGCTGGCTCCGACTCATGACGGTCGACGTCGCAGTGGACCGCACCGCCGCGAACGGCGACGAACCCGGCGAGCCCGTGACACGCCGCCACCCGCGGCGACGTATCGGTCTGCTGTCGACCAGCATCCTGCTCGTCGGACTGGGAGCATCCTTCCTCTCCGCATCCGTGCTCGCCCCCGATGCGGTCGACAGAGTGACCGGTGACGTCAAAGTCTCGGTGCTGAAGACGTTCCATGAGGTCTTCGCGCCCGACGAGCTTCCCGTCATCAGGCTCGGGGTCGAGGGCGGGATGGTCGAGCTCGACCGATGCGACGGCACGTTCACCGAGATGGTCAGCTACCGCATCGACGACGTGCTGCCGCTGTTCGCCGCACACAACAACTGCGGGGGAGACGTGATCCTCGGCTGGGAGCTCGGTCAGCGGGTCACCATCGAGGGCTCCGACGTGATCTACGAGGTGGTCGAGGAGCGGCACACGCCCAAGTGGTCGAACGTCGAAGAACTCACCGGTATGACGGGGGAGTTCATGGTCCAGACGTGCTTCTACGGCGAGAACAAGATGCGCTTCCTGTCGCTCGCGCCCGTGGACCCGGCGGCGAGCGGCAGCTGATGTCCTGCACAGCGAGAATCTCGGGTGCTGACCGTCACGATTTCCGGTCATACCGGTCTTGTAGGTATGGCCATCGGCCTCGCGTCGGGTTCCCGGCCGACGCCCGCACAGCAGAGGTCGACCACTCCCCGGCCGAACCTTCTCAGAGCGGATTCGACCCTTACGAGAGTCGGAGGGACGAGGCATCCCCACTGCCTCGTCCCTCAACCGTCTCCGGCGCTGCGCTCGCGATGCCGGACTCGACAGCATCCGGAGCAGCATGATCCTCGGTACGTATCTCGACGACGACGACATCTCGGGTGAGCCGTCCGATGCCGAGATCATCGAGGCGGTGCGGGGTGGCGACATCGGCGACTTCGCCCTCCTGTGGCGCCGGCATGTCGAATCCGCGCGCCGAGCCGCGCGAGCGATCTCGCCCTCGGCGGATCCCGACGATCTCGTGAGCGAGGCGTTCGCGTCGATACTCCGGGTGACCAAGGCGGGCGGCGGGCCGAGCGACGCGTTCCGGCCATATCTCCTCGCCACGCTGCGCAACACGGCCGCGCGCTGGTCCCGCAACGGGACCGACCTGTCGATCGACCTGATCTCGGAGGGCGATCTGTCGTCGGAGGGCGGCGATGCCTTCGAGCGCATCGCCGAGCGATCCAGCATCGCGGCCGTGTTCGGCACGCTGTCGGCTCGGCATCGCACGCTGCTCTGGTATCTCGAGGTCGAGGGCATGAAGCCGCGAGAGCTCGCGCCCCTGATGGGGATGACGGCCAATGCGGTCTCCGCTCTCGCGGCGCGCGCACGCGACAGCTTCAAACGCGCCTGGCTCGAGGCGCACATCCACGATCCCTCGCGGTCTGAGGACTGCAGGTGGTTCTGCGAGCGCGTGGTCGACCGTCGCGGTCGTCCGGTCGCGGTCGGCGACGCCGACCGTTTCAGAGAGCACATGAGCGTGTGCGGCGGATGCCGGATCGTCGCCGCGGAGATCGATACCGTCTCGCAGCGGCTGCGGGCGATCCTGCCTGCCGCGCTGTTGGGAGGAGTGGCGGCGGCGATCTACACCGGTGATGCCTCCGCGGAGGCGCAGGTCATGGGCGCGAGCTCCGTGGTGGGGTCCACCGGGTCGTCTGGCTGGGCCGATGCAGCAACCTCCTCGATCGGCGCGGGGGCGCCTGTCGCCGCGCACGGAGCAGCGGCGGTGGTACCGGCCGGTGGCTTGGCCGCCTTGGCGGCGACTGCCGTCGTCGTGGTCGGCGCCGTCATCCTGGCGGGCAGCGTCCTGAGTCTGTCGGCCGAGGAATCGGACGATTCGGAACTCACCCGGTCGATCTCCGAGGCGTCGGTCTCCGGTGAGGCGGGCCCGGTTCTCGAAGATCTGCCGCGCTTCCCGACTCAGCCGCCCGCATCGGAGCCGATGCCCGAACCGCAGCCCCTGCCGTCGCCGGAGCCCGAGGTCGATGCGGGACTGGAGCCCGATTCGGACGCGAGCCGTGAACCGGAGACCCCAGGACCCGGCGAGAGGCAGCCCCCACTGACCCCGCTCAGTATCGCCCCGGCCCCGTCGACAGCGGTTCCGACCCCGACTCCGACCCCGACCCCGACCGACGCTCCGTCGGAGACACCGCCGCCCATCGACCTGGCGGAGTTCCGCATCACCCGGTCGATCGCCCAGGACTCTCTCGTGCCGGATCTGATCGAGGGGGTCGGCGCTGCAGGCGCGGTCGTCACGGTGACCGACGAGAGCGGCGTCATGCTCGACACCGGGGTGATCGACGAAGACGGCGCATTCGTGCTCGACGTCTCGGGCGAAGCCCTGCGTCAGGGCATGACGCTCAGCGTGAGGCAGTACGACGCGGCGACCGGAGTCACCGAGTGGGCGGAGGCGATGGGGCCGCTCACCTTCGCGACGCCCACGATCGCGGCCGCGGCCCAGGATGCCTGTCCTGAGGCGTCCCTCGGCGCTGTCAGCTGTCTGCATCTGAGCGCCGCACCGGATGCGTGGGTCGAGCTGCTCGATGAGCAGGGGCGATCGCGCACTGTGCGGCTCGCGACCGACGACATCGACGGGATCGTCGTGCGATCCGGTGTCGATGAGCCGTTCGTCGCCGCCCGGTACATCGAGCCGTCCACGGGTCGTGCCGGAGTGACCGTGCTGCTGCCGGCGGCGATCGAATGAGTCCTCACACTGCGGTGCGCGCGGTCGCCGACAGCCGGAGCCAGAGCCAGAGTCGCGTGGCCGGCGAATCGATGTCGATCCCGAGCTCGTTGCGCACGACATCGAGCCGATACCGGACGGTGTTCTGGTGAACGTGCAGTGCGCTGGCGGTCTCACGCACACTGCCGAGCTGGTCGAGGAAGACCCGCATGGTGTGCGTCAGACGGGTGCCCTGCGCGGCATCATGCTCGGCGAGGATGCTCGCGGCGTCGCCGACCGTGGCATCCAGGCCGTCGATCAGGTCGGCGACCTGGAGGATCGCCAGGCGATCGCGCATCTCGTCGAAGGTCGCGATGCGGGGCTCATGGTCGTCGCGGAGCGACGAACTCACGAGCACGCCGGCCGTGGCCCCGGCCTCACGATAGGAACGGCCGATGCCGTTGATGTCGTACGCGCGCGTGCCGATGCCGGCGATCAACGCGTCGTCGATCCGGATCACCGCCTGGGTGAAGGTCTCGACCGCAGCCGCGTTCGGGCCCGGGATGAGCGTCACGACCTCCGAGCCGACGACCGCGCTGTGGGAGCCGGGGAAAGCGGCGCCGGACACGCTCATCGCCAGATGGAGTACTCGCTGCAGACCGCGCATCGCCTCCACCTCGTCGAACGTGGTGATCCGGAAGCACACGACCGTGCATCCGGCTTCGGGACGGATGAGGAGCTGCGACGCCGCGCCGCGGGCATGCCGTCGATCTTCGAGAAGCGTGCGGAGCAGGTCGGATGTCCGACGGTCCCGGTCGCCCGCCTCCGCTCGAGCACGAAGCAGATGCTGGGCCACGATCGGTTCCATCTCCTGCAGCAGGGACCGGGTCCGGGCGGCCGGCGATGGATCGATCTGGATCACCCAGAGAGAGCCGAGCAGCTCGCCGGACGCTCGCACGGCGATCCCGACGCGTCCGAACTCGTCGGTGCTCGAGGGGAAGTGCCGTGCCTCGCTGGCGCGGAGCAGCGACCGGTAGCGCGAGTCGGATGCGATCGAGATGTCCTCCTGCAGCAGCAGAGTGGTGCGTCGACGGACGTCGTCGATCGGCTGCTCGCTGTGCGTGGAGTAGCCGACGATCTGACCGGTCGAGTCGACGATGCTGACGGCACCGTCCGCGAGGGTGGCGATGGCGTTGGCGAGGCCGAAGAGGTCTCCCAGTCGCACACCCGAGACCCGGCCGATCGAGTGACCGCTCAGCAGCGACCGCAGGACGTTCGCCAGCTGTGCCCAGTCCCCGTCACTGTGCTGGAGGACAGGCAGGGCGACGTGCAGATCGAGGGCAATGCGCTCCAGGCCATCGCCGTCATCGGGAGCGCGCACCACCAGCGCGGCCGCCCCGACATCGGCCAGCTCGGCGACGAGGGCCGGAACGCTCGTCGTCGCGACACCGGCCCCGAGGACGATGCGATCGGTGTAGTCGGATGCGGATGCCGACGGATCGTAGAACTCCACGCCCACGTACGTCCTGGCATCGAGCCGCGTGCTTCGACGGGGGGAGAAGAGCCTCCCGTCGCTCAGACGGAGCGCGTCGCGCAACGTGGGAGCTTCGGCGCGGATGTCATCGAAGGCCATGGAATCTTCTCTATTCGGTGTCAAGAACTCTCGTATGAATCTACATACCGGTCAGATCGCGATGTCGCGAGACTGACAGTAAGAAGTCGAAAGGGATCCCTGTGAACGACCCGTCCGTTGCTCCTGCCTCGATTCGCGCCGAACGGGTCGCGCCATGAGCTCGTCGACAGTGCGCGAGCGGCGCACGCGGATCGATCCCGAGACGAGTGACGACGAGCTCGTCCTCGCGACCCGAGCGGGGAACAGCAGTGCGTTCGGCGTGCTGTGGGATCGTCACTCGCCGGCAGCCCTCCGCGCGGCGCGTTCGATCACGAGCTCGATCGACCCCGAGGATCTCGTCAGTGAGGCGTTCGCCAAGACCTTCAGCGCAATCCGCAATGGCGGAGGTCCGACGGATGCGTTCCGTCCCTACATCTTCGCGGCCGTGCGCAGCGCGGCCGCCACATGGGGAGGAAAGCAGAAGGACGTCGTCGCGCTCGAATACATCGAGGAGCTTCCGACCGAGCACACGGAGGATTCGCTCGACCTGCTCTCTGACAAGGCGCTGCTGACGGTGGCGTTCAAGGACCTCCCCGAACGGTGGCGCACACTGCTCTGGTACCTCGAGGTCGAGGGCATGAAGCCGCGCGAGATCGCGCCGCTCATGGGCATGACTCCCAACGCCGTCTCGGTGCTGGCGGCCCGGGCGCGCGAGGGCTTCAAGCTCGCCTGGCTGCAGGCCCACATCAAGGAACCGGGACGTGACCCGGAATGCCGGTGGGTCTGCGAGCGCATCGTGGCGCAGGGGCGCAGGCGCCATGTGGCGCGTGCCGACCGAGCGCGATTCGACGCGCACCTGGAGCGCTGCCAGCGGTGCACGATGGCGAGCGCCGAGATCGAGCAGGCGTCATCGAAGCTGCGCGCCGTGCTGCTTCCCGTGATCATCGGCGGACCGGCGGCGTTAGCCTATTCGGCCGGATCTCCTGCGCCTGCGACGGCTGCGTCTGCGCCGGCCTGGATGCCCAGGGGTACCGCTCGGTGGCTGGTCGTCGGCGGGTCCGTCGCGGCAGCCGGGGCCGTCGTCGCGGTCGCAGCGGTGGCCGCACAGCTGGCGCCCGTGGGCGCGCCGAACGCCGAGGAGTCGTCGACACCGTCGTCCGCGCTCGTCGTCGCATCTCCGGCGCCGATCATGTCGCCCGAATCGACGGCGGTCCCGAGCCCGATCGCGCCGGCGGAGGAGGCCGAGACGGGTGTCGACCCGCAGACGCCCGTGACCGTTCCCGAGGAGCACGCCGGCCCCGAGGTCGTCATCGACCCGATCATCGTGGTTCCCCCGGTGGTCGACCCGTCCGTGGTCGCGCCTCCCGCCGGCGGCCCCTCGGTCATCGCGCCTCCCGTCGTGAAGGCGCCGGTCGTCGACCCTCCTGTCGTCGACTCTCCGGCGGTCGAGCCTCCTGTCCTTGAGCCGCCGGTGGTCGAGCCGCCGGTGGTTGACCCTCCTGTCGTCGACCCTCCGGTGATCGAGCCCCCGGTGGTCGACCCGCCGGTGGTTGACCCTCCCGTCGTCGAGCCGCCTGCCGTCGACCCTCCGGTGATCGACCCTCCGGTCGTCGAGCCTCCCGTCGTCGAGCCGGTGACGATGGACTGGAGCATCCTGCCGGGGACGACTGTTCCCCCGACCATCACCGGCACGGGAACTCCGGGAGCAGCGGTGCAGATCATCGACGAGACCGGCCTCGTGATCGCCTCCACCCTCGTCGGTCCTGACGGAGATTTCTCGGTGCGCCCTGATGTCGACACGCTTCACCAGGGCATGTCGATCTCGATGCGCCACATATCCCGGACCACCGGCGTGCGGACGGTGAGTGATCCGACGGGGCGCCTCTACTTCCCGGTCCCGGGGCTCGCCGAAGACTCGGACGGTGCGATCTCCCGCGTCGACTCCGACGGCGACGGGCGACGGGATGACCTCTCGCTCGACGTCCGCGGCGTCGCCGGCTCGACGGCATCCGTGTCCCTGGACGGGGAGACGGCGTCGCTCGCGCTGCTCGACGACTCCTCGACCATCGTGTCGTTCATCGACATCCGGCCCGGGCTCCATCGGATCACCCTGCGCTACGTCGACCCGGCGACGGGGGTCCTCGGCATCTCGGACACGGACTACATCCTCGTCGTTCCCTGACCGTCGCCCCGTGTGCGCAGGGCCCCGCGGGGTGCGCCAGATGAGAAGCTAGAAGGATGAGCATCTCCCGCGAATCCGACGTGATCGCCCCGACCGGGGGCGGCCCGCTGACCGATGTCGAGGTGAGGCGACTCCGCGAGGACTTCCCGATCCTGCGCTCCGAGGTCAACGGGCACCCGCTCGTGTATCTGGATTCGGGTGCGACGTCGCAGCGTCCGCTCGCCGTGCTCGACGCCGAACGCGAGTTCGCCACCACCCTCAACGCGGCCGTTCACCGTGGTGCGCACACTCTCGCGGCCGAGGCCACCGAGGTGTTCGAGGACGCTCGGGCCGCCGTCGCGCGGTTCGTGGGTGCCGACGAGGGCGAGATCGTGTGGACGTCGAACGCCACCGAGGCGCTCAACCTCATCGCGTATTCGAGCTCGAACGCCTCGCTCGGCCGCGGGGGAGCGGCAGCCGAGCGCCTGCGTCTGCGCGAGGGCGACGAGATCGTCACGACCGAGATGGAGCATCACGCCAACCTCATCCCGTGGCAGGAGCTCGCGGCCCGCACAGGAGCGACCCTGCGGGTCATCCCGCTCGACGACGACGGTGCCCTCCGGCTCGACGCCGCCGCAGATCTCATCACCGACCGCACGAAGCTCATCGCCGTCACGCATGTGTCGAACGTGCTCGGCGTCATCAATCCGGTCGAGCATCTTGTGGCGCGTGCGCGCGCCGTCGGCGCGCTCGTCGTGCTCGACGCCTGCCAGTCGGCACCCCATCTGCCGCTGGATGTCCGCGCACTCGACGTCGACTTCGCCGTGGTGTCCGGTCACAAGATGCTCGGGCCGACGGGAATCGGCGCGCTCTACGGGCGGCGCGAGCTGCTCGAGGCCATGCCGCCGTTCCTGACGGGTGGATCGATGATCACCACCGTCACCACGACGGAGGCGGAATACCTGCCGCCGCCGCAGCGGTTCGAAGCCGGCACCCAGCGGGTGTCCCAGGCGGTCGCGCTCGCCGCGGCGATCGACTATCTGACCGCGGTGGGGATGCCGCGCATCGCGGCGCACGAGGCCGCATTCGGCGCGCGACTCGTCGAGGGGCTCACGGCCATCGATGGGGTGCGCGTGCTCGGTGCCGGCATCGATCTGGCGCGTGTGGGCCTGGCGAGCTTCGACGTCGAGGGCATCCACTCGCACGATGTCGGGCAGTTCCTCGATGATCGCGGCATCGCGGTGCGTGTCGGACACCACTGTGCACAGCCGCTGCATCGTCGCCTCGGTGTCACCTCCTCGACGAGGGCCAGCACGTACCTGTACACGACCGATGACGAGATCGACGCCGTGATCGACGGCGTCCAGGGTGCGATCGACTTCTTCCGGAGGGGCGCATGAGCGACCTGCAGAACCTGTATCAAGAGCTCATCCTCGATCACTCCCGCACCCCGCACGGGTTCGGGCTCCGGGGTGAGATCGTCGCGCAGTCGCACCAGGTGAACCCGACCTGCGGTGACGAGGTGACTCTGCAGGTGCACCGCGGCGCCGACGGCGGCATCGAGGCGATCGCGTGGGAAGGGCACGGATGTGCCATCTCGCAGGCATCCGCGTCGCTGCTCGCCGAGCTCGCCGAGGGGCTCACGGTCGACGAGCTCGAGATCCGCATCGCCGCGTTCCGCGAGGCGATGCGTTCGCGCGGCAAGATCGAACCGGATGAAGAGCTGCTCGGCGATGCCGCTGCTCTCGGGGGCGTCTCGCGATACGTGGCACGGGTGAAGTGCGCCATGCTCGCCTGGGTCGCTGCGGAGGATGCACTCCACAAGTCCTGAGCACCGAGGCGATGCGGTGCAGGATGGAACCATGCCTCTTGAACTGACTCCTCTCACCGCAGACGCCTTCGACGACTGGCGCGAGGCCACGAGAGCACGACTCGTGTCGCTGCGGCAGGAGTCCGGGATGCACGTCGGCGACGATGCCGTCTCGCACGTCGACGCCGTGCTCGACGAGCTGCTCCCCGCAGGGCACGACACCGAGACCTCGCTCATCCTCACGATCGATGACGGCGACGCCCGGATCGGCACCGTCTGGCTCGCCGCGAACAACGGCGTGCTGTTCATCGTCGATCTCGCGTTCGCGACCGAGCCGAGTGGCCGACAGCTCGACGGCCTCCTCGACGAGCTGACGACGCTCGCGCGGAGGCAGCAGGTCGGTCGTCTGAGTGTCGCCCTGCATTCGTCCGACACCGCTGGTCGCGGTTTCGTCGAGGGGCGGGGATTCGAGGTCGCGTCGATCCAGATGCTTCTCGAACCGCTGCCGTCTCGGGCGGCACAGCCGTCAGACGGCGCGTTCGTCGTGGCGCCGATGACCCCGGAGCGCTTCGCGAGCTTCGCTGCCGCGTCCGAGGCGGCCTTCGCAGAAGACCTGGTGGCATCCGGTCGGTATTCGGCGGAGGATGCCGTCGTCGAGTCGCACCGGCAGATGGAGCTCGAGCTGCCGGACGGCATCGATTCGGAGGGGCAGGAGCTGTTCACCGCCCATGTGGACGGCATCGAGGTCGGGGTACTGTGGATCGGCGTCCGTCGGCGAGGAGGGCGCCCGCACGGGTTCATCCTCGACATCGAGGTCGCCGAGGACCAGCGCCGCAAGGGCTATGGTCGTGATCTCATGCTCGCGGCCGAGCGCGAGGCCGCACGACTCGGTGCCGACTCGATCGGGCTGCATGTCTTCGGTTTCAACGCCTCCGCGATCCGTCTCTACGAGAGCCTCGGCTACCGCCGGGTCGAGGAGCGCTTCCTGCTCACGGTGTGATCGCGACACGCGGGGTCATGCGGGAATAGCGGCGCGGGACGGGCGTTGGGCCCCACATGACTACTCTCGGAATCATCGGTGCAGGACACATCGGCAGCCAGATCGCACGGGTCGCCGTGGCGAACGGCTACGACGTGGTGATCGCGAACTCCCGTGGACCAGAGACGCTCTCGGATCTCGTCGCAGAACTCGGCGATCGAGCGACTGCCGCGACCGCGGTGGATGCGGCTGCGGCCGGAGACGCCGTGGTCGTCACCGTCCCCCTGGGCAAGATCGACGCGCTGCCGGTCGAGCAGCTCGCGGGCAAGATCGTGCTCGACACGAACAACTACTACTTCGAGCGCGATGGGCACATCGAGGCCCTCGACCGCGGCGAGACCACCACATCGGAGCTTCTGCAGGCGCAGCTGCCGACGTCGCGCATCGCCAAGGCGTTCAACCACATCCTCGCGGCCGACATCACGACCGACGGATCGCCCGCGGGCACACCCGATCGACGCGCACTCGCCACAGCCGGCGATGACGCCGAGGCCGTCGCCTTCGTCACCCGCTTCTACGACGACGCCGGCTTCGACACGGTCAACGTCGGACCCCTCAGCGAGTCCTGGAGGGTCGAGCGGGATCGCCCGGCATACGTCGTGCGCCAGAACGCCGACGAGCTGACGGCGAACCTCGCGATCGCCAACCGTCTGCCCTGACGACACGGACGAGGGGAGCGGATGCCGAGGCATTCGCTCCCCTTTTCTCTGTCCGCCCCGATGGAGCACCCGTAACATATGCGCCGCGTTGGGATACCAAACTTGTCGGGTGGTGCTCCGAGTGAGACAATTCGGTCATGGCGGGGGTGGGGACTACCGGCGAACTCGAGTCGGTGCGGGTGACGCGCGTTCTTCGCGATGACATCGTGCTCGGTCGGCGCGCCCCCGGTTCCCGGCTGGTCGAACGAGATATCGCGGCCGAGCTCAACGTCTCGCGGCTTCCGGTGCGCGAGGCTATCCGCACTCTCGTCGGCGAGGGAGTGGTCGTCGCACGCCCGCGGACCTGGGCAGTCGTGCGGGAGTTCACGCATCGGGACATCCGGGATTTCGGGGAGGTCCGCGAGGCGATCGAGACCCTGATCTTCGTCTTCGCCGCCGAACGTCACACCGACGAGGGGATCGCGCGGCTTCGGGCGGCCTATGAGCGCGAATTCGCCGCAGCATCCGCGGGCGAGATCGAGGCAGCGCGAATCGCTGCGGGCGAGTTCCACGAGATCTCGGCCGAGCTCGCCGGCAACGAGATGCTGGGCGAACTCATCGCGGTGTTCGTCACACGGCTGCGCTGGCTCTTCGGGCAGCACGACGATCTGCTCGCGATGGCCGAGGAGCATCGGCTGATCCTCGAAGCGGTCGCCGCACGTGACACGGACGCCCTGCGCGTGATGGTCCCGCGCCATCTGGCCAGCGGGCAGGAAGCCGCCGAGCGACGCCTCAGCGACCAGGCATAGTCGATCTGAGCGTCCCGGCCCGGCGTGCCGCGCGAACGCAGCGCACGACCGCGCCGCGCGGCCGACCACCGACCGGCCTGGAGAGCGGTCTCCCGCGGGGATATATTGGCCATACGGAATGGTTCCGGAGAGTCGTGTCCTGGGGAGCGATATGAGAGGCGTCGCCGTCGTCGCGGGGGGACTGCTGCTCCTCGGCGGAACGGTGCTCATCGCTGTCGCGGATCAGCAGCGTGTCGATGCCCTCGCCGAGGCGAGGGCGGCTGTCGTCCAGGCGGAAGAGCGGCTCGAGCTCGCGCGCGAGGTGAACCTCCGTCTTGCCGAGCAGCTGACGGCACTGCGCACCACCATCGCCGAACAGGAGACGCTGCTCACCGACACCTCCGGGTTCCTGCCGTGAGGCGAACTCTGTGATCCGGCGCCTCCTCTCCGTCACGATCGTCGCAGCAGTGATGCTGACTGCGGGCGTCGTCGGTCGCGCCACGGCCCTGGACGAGGACAGGGCAGAGGCGATCGCCGAGCTGCGGTCGCTGGCGCAGTCGATCCGTACGGCGGAGATGCGCACGGACCACCTCGGCGGATCGATCGCGATCGCCGAGAAGGACACCGCCGCGCGTGCCGCAGTCCTCGAGGTGCGGCCCGCTTTCGTCGACGAGATCGCGGCGCTGACTGCGGCGATCGAGGGAGCAGTCGGCAAGGTCGACACCTCGGCACACAGGGCCTCCGCGCAGTCGGCCCAGCAGTCCGTGCTCGACGAGCGCAAGAACCCGGCGACCGTGGTCGCCGCCACAGCCACCGTGCATGCCCTCATCGACAAGGTGGGTCAGGACATCGGCAGCTGGGAGACGGCGCAGTACGCCGCTCCCTCGGGCCCCGCGTGGGCATCGAGCGGTCCGGACGGGTACGCGCGCGTGCGTGCCGCTCTCGACCAGGTCGGCGGCGGGGCAGTCGGGCTCTACGAATCGGCTTCCTGTGCGGGAGGGACCGCGCCGGCGTGCGCGAACAGCGGCGGCTTCATCAAGTACCGCGCCGACATCGTCGACTGGAGTGCCGACCGACTGAACTGGGCGATGGCGCATGAGCTGGCGCACATCTACCAATTCCGGGTGTGGGGCGCCCTGACGTCGTCAGATGCCTACTACTCCGCGTTCGGAGGAGACGCCGAGTTCCTTGCGAACTGCATGGCGGTGGTTCGCGGATATCCGGGATCTGTCGGGTGCGACGCCGACCAGCAGGCGTGGGCGTCCGGGATCTGGGTCGGCGCAGTCGGCTGACTCAGGCGATCGGCGTCGTCGTGTCGATGGCCTCGCGCAGGGGACGCCGCATGACCCGCCAGTAGCTCGACGGGGCGACGCGGGTGAGCACATCGATCAGTCGCGCCTCGCGTCCGACCATCGTGCGGGCGCGGCGACGTTCGGTCGCGCGCACGATCAGCGCCGCGGCATCCGCGGGCTCCGTGTGGTACATCGCCGCCTGGGCGGCCGCGGCTCGCGCGGCGACGGCCGGCTCGATCGCCGCGGCATACCGTCCGTGCAGGATGATGCCCGTGCGCACGCCGGCGGGATACACCGCTCCCACCGTCACCGAGGTGCCGTCGAGTTCGTGGCGCAGGGCCTCGGAGAACGCGCGCACCGCGAACTTGCTCAGGGAGTAGGGGATGCGTCCCGCGGGGGCTGCCAGCGCGTAGACGCTGGCGAGGTGAGTGATGTGGGCGGCCGGCGCCGCGCGCAGGGCGGGGAGCAGCGCCTTCGTGATCGACACCGTGCCCCAGAGGTTCACATCCGTCAGCCAGCGCATCTCCTCCATGGTCAGCTGGTCGAGGTCGCCGAGCATCGACGAGCCCGCGCACGTGATCAGAGCATTCACCCTGGGGTGCGCCGCGGTGATCTCCGCGGCCGTGGCGAAGACGGCGTCGTCGTCGCGGAGATCGACCACATGGGTGGTGACGATGGCGCCCGTGAGCTCGGCGGCGATGGCTGCGAGGCCGTCGGCGTTGTGGTCGATGAGCGCCAGATGCACGCGTCGGCGAGCGAGCAGCCGGGCGATGTCTGCACCCATCCCGCTCGCAGCGCCCGTGATGACCGTCGTGCTTCCGGTGAGCGTGAGACGCTTCATCGCATCCCTCCTGGCGGCGATCGGGAGAGCAGCCGGTCGTGGAGTGGGTCGGAGAGACCCGATTCCGATCCATTCTGGCCCACTGCATCCCCGAGCGATACCGGTACTCTCGAAGGGAGGAGGTAGGGGTGGGACGAACAGCGGATGCCATCGCCGAAGGCGTTGCGATCGCGACCGCTGCGGCGCGCCTCGCCGTGAAGAATCACATCCTCATCGGCACGATCGCCGAGAACGGCGTCTTCGACACGGACAAGTACGTCGCCGATGCGCGGGAAGCGCTGCGGGCGATGGCCGAGGAGTCCGAAGAGGTCGAGCGCAACCTGACCGAGCTGCGCAAACGCGCTCGCGGTCGCCATTCCGACCCCTCGGGAACCCATGACTACCGGGACCGCGACGTGCGCAACCTGCGTCGGAGGGCCAAGCAGTCGCACGGGGTCGCGACCAAGCTGCGCGACATGATGGAGGACGAGGCCGCCCTGCGCGTCATCGTCGAAGAGGCGCGCGAAGGCGCCTGGGCCGACGTGCGGCACAACCTCGATCGTCGGCTGCGCGTCGAGGGCATGCGACCCGATCAGGACCCCGATTACGACCGGATGCGCGAGGCGCGGATGCAGGCGCTGCGACTCGTCGACCTGCAGGCGCTGTCGTCTCTGCAGCGTGCGAAAGCGAAGCGGAAGAACAAGCAGAACACGCCCGACAGTGACGAGTGAGCGCTCGTTTCGCTTTCGCGTCTCGTCTGTTGTAGGCTGTTCTACGGCCCGCTGAGCGGTCCAGGAGCGCCCGTAGCTCAATGGATAGAGCATCTGACTACGGATCAGAAGGTTAGGGGTTCGAGTCCCTTCGGGCGCACATCAGCTGAAACCCCCGTCGCGAAAGCGGCGGGGGTTTTGCGTTGTCCGGCATCCATGCGGTCTCCATCTTCGGATCCACTTTTCGGCCCTCACGCCCGTCCAGCGAAGGAGAACTCACGCTGCGAAGGAGAACTCACGCTGCGAAGGAGCGGATGCGAGTTTCAGACCTTCGGTACGGGTGATCTCCGTCGCAGCGAGCGAGCGGGGACATGACTGCAGGTCAGTCCCTGCGCCACATCTCGCCGAGGGTGGACGTGCGGGGGAGCAGGCGCGGCTCGAGGGTGACGCTGCGCGCCGCCGCACCGGGGTCGGCGATGCGCTCCAGCAGGAGATCTGCTGCGACGGCGCCCATCTCCTCGCCCGGCTGGCTCACCGTGCTGATCGGGATCGCACTCTCGGACGCGAAGTGGTTGTTGTCGTAACCCGTGATGGCGATGTCGTTCGGAACCGAGAATCCGGGCACCTCGTTGAGGATCTGGATGAGGCCGATGGCCACGAGATCGGATGCCGCGACGATCGCGTCGTAGGTGCCCGCACCGCGGGCGAGGATCTGCCGTCCGGCATCCCGTCCGTGCCTGATGTTCACGCCTCGCGTCTCGAGGATCTCGATGCGCGCGTCGGGGTGCGCGGCGGTCGCCTGCTCGGCGCCCTCCCAGCGCTGATTGACGGCCGTGAGGAAACGCGGACCGCCTACGAAGAGAAGTCGTCGGCGCCCGAGCGCGATCAGGTGCGATGCGGCGAGCGCCCCGCCGTGGCGCTCGTCGACGGTGACCCCCGGGTACGCGAGAGACGGGGACTCGAAGTTCACCAGCACGGTCGGAGTGGTGCGGTTCTCGGGGTGCGGCGACTTCGCGAGCGCCGTGTCGAGAGGGGCGAGGATGATGCCGGCCACGCGCGAACGGTCGAGCAGCTCGAGGTTGTGCACCTCGCGATCGGGGTCGACGTCCGAGTTGACGATCAGCACGTCCATCTTGTGGCGCCGCAGCGCTCTCTCGGCGCCGCGCGCGATGTCGACGAAGAAGGAGTTGCCGAGGTCGGCCAGCACCAGGCCGACCGAGGTGCTGTTTCCCGCGGCGAGAGAGCGCGCAGCATCATTGCGGACGAATCCGAGCTCGGCGATGGATGACAGCACCTTGCGGCGGGTCGCCTCTCGCACCTTCTCGGGATTGTTGAGGGTGTTGGACACAGTGCCGAGGGCGACTCCCGCGTGAGCGGCGACATCCGCCATGCTGGGCTTCGAGCGCCCGGGCGGGGGAGTGTCGGTCACGTCATCCTCCTCGGCATCGTCGCCATGACCTGGCCCTTCAACTCTAGAGCATCACTATTCGTGAAGCGCTTCATTTGTGATGCGTAACTCTCTTGACAATGCCTTTTTTTCTATGGCATGGTGTGAATGAAGCGCTTCAAAAGAGGCGTCGCTCTTCAAGGAGGAACAGTGACCACAGCAATGAGGCGCGCCCGTCGCCTGGCCCCCGCAATCGCGCTCATCGGCGTCGGCGCTCTCGCGCTCTCCGCCTGCTCCGGCGGCTCCGGAGGATCGGGCTCCGAGTCCGGCGCCGGTTCCGGCGAATTCACCTATCTCGGCCAGACCGAGAACACCACGATCATCAGCACGCTCGAGACCCTCGCCGGCGACCAGTGCAAGGCTGCGGCCGACGCGGCGCCGCTGACGTCCGATGACATCTCGGGCACGCAGTGGGACCAGCAGCTCCAGCTGCTCGCGAGTCAGGACGGTCTGTCGGACATGCAGATGGCTGCCGGCACCCCCGCGCTCATGTCGGAGTTCATCGACGGGGGCAAGGTTCTCGACCTCTCCCAGGCGCTCGACGACCTGGGCGTCTCCGACCGGCTGCTGCCCGCGGCTGAATCGACGGTCAAGGCGCTCTATGGTGACGGTGCCCTGTACGCGCTGCCGACCGAATTCAACATCGAGGGGTTCTGGTACAACAAGGAGCTTCTCGAGAAGAACGACATCGAGGTGCCCGAGACGTGGGACGACCTCGTCGATGCCGCAGCCACGCTCAAGGACGCCGGCGTCCAGCCGTTCGCCACCGCGGGCAAGGACGGCTGGCCCGTCACCCGCCTCGTCGGCGACTACATCTTCCGCACGCTCGGCCCCGACGCACTCCAGAAGGTCGCGGACGGCGATGCGAAACTGACGGACCCCGAATACGTCGCCGCCGCAGACGCGGTCGCTGAGCTCGGCAAGGCCGGATACTTCGGTGACGCCGTCGGCTCGATCGACTACAACGCCTCGATGAACCTGTTCCTCAGCGGGAAAGCCGCCTTCTACTACATGGGCAGCTGGGCGCTGGCGAACTTCAACGACGAGGAGCAGAACCAGATCGGGGTCGACAACGTCGGCTTCGCGCGCTTCCCCGCAGTCGAGGGCGGCGAGGGCAGCATCGACCAGATCCCGGCCAACGTCGGCATCCCGGTGATGTTCGCCGAGAAGAACTACGACGATGAAGCGGCCGCGTGGCTGAAGTGCATCGCTGAGGGCTACGGCGACACGGCGCTGAACGAGAGCGGTGTCGTCTCGGGCTTCGTGGTCGACAACCCTCCCGCCGATCTGCCCTCGACGACGCAGACCGTGCAGGACGAGATCGCGAACGCTCCGTCGAGCGTGCTCTGGTTCGAGGCGCTCTTCACCCCGAAGGCGACCGGGATCAGCCAGAACAACGGTGCAGGTCTCGCCAACGGCAGCCTCTCCGGCGAAGAGTTCATGACGCTCGTCCAGGCCGCCAACGACGAAGGCTGACCCACTCTCGGGGCGGGCATCCGCACGCCCCGAGACCGTCCTCGTCGCATCAGGAGATCCACCATGCACAAAGTCCTCGGTGACAAGCGCGCCATCTTCGTCCTGCTCGGACCCGCGCTGCTCGTCTACTCCCTCGTCATGCTCGTCCCGATCGTGTGGTCGCTGTTCTACACGGTGCAGGACGGCAACCCCATCACGGGCTTCACCTTCAACGGGTTCGACAATTTCACCAAGTTCTTCCAGGACCCCGCCGCCTGGGACGCGATCTTCTTCACCCTGAAGTACGCGCTCATCCTCACCGCCCTGCAGGTGATCGTGGGCTATCTGCTCTCTCTGATGTACGTCTTCTGGCTGCGCAAGGGATCGGGGATCATCCGCACGATCGTGTTCTTCCCCGTGGTGCTCCCCACGGTGGCGGTCGCGCTGCTGTTCCAGCGACTGTTCGAGGCCGCGCCGACCGTCGGACCGGTGAACTCTTTCCTCGGGATCCTCGGCGGGCAGAACCTCGACTGGTTCGGCACTCCTGATGCCTCCTTCTGGGTGATCATCGCGATGGACCTCTGGCGGTCGATGGGCTTCTATGCCGTGCTGCTGTACGCCGGACTCGTCGACATCCCTGACGAGCTCATCGAATCGGCGCGCATCGACGGGGCATCCGGCTGGAAGCTCATCCGCACGATCGTCCTGCCGCTGTCGCTGCCCGTGCTGCTGTCATCGATCATCTTCAGCATCAACGGCACGCTGAAGGTCTTCGACACGGTCGTGGCGCTGACCAACGGCGGACCCGGCAACGCGACCACGCCGCTGACCCTGTACATGTTCCGCACCTCGTTCGCCTACGGCGACTACGGGTACGGGAGCACGATCGCCCTCATGCTGACGATCCTGTGCCTGCTGTTCACGGTCTTCATCTTCCGCTCCACCCGCCGCGATCTGACGAAGGACTGAACCAGTGAGTGCGACAACCGCCATCGTCACGGGCACCCCGCTGCCCACCCGCCGCGACGTCGATCCGAACCGTCGAGGCGCCAGAGACTTTTTCCGACGGCTGCCGATCCGGCTGCTCATCGCCGTGCTGCTCATCGTCGAGGTCTATCCGATCCTGTGGATGCTGCTCGGGTCGTTCAAGACGCAGAACGAGTTCCTCAACGAGCCGTTCTGGGCTCTGCCGCAGTCGTGGGACATCGTCAACTACATCGAGGTGTTCACCACCGGCGAGTTCGGCAAGTACATCCTCAACAGCGTCGTCGCAGTGTTCCCGTCGCTGGCGATCATCCTGGTCTTCGGCACCGCAGCCGGCTTCGCGCTCGAGGTCATGGTCTGGAAGGGGCGCGGCACGGTGCTGCTGCTCTTCCTCGCGGGCATCATGGTGCCTGCGCAGATGATCCTGCTGCCGCTGTTCACGATCTACTTCCGCACGAACATGACCGGCACGCTGTGGCCGCTCATCATCACCTACGTGGCGCTGGGGATGCCGTTGACCGTGTTCATGATGGCGACCTTCTTCCGCTCGGTGCCTCGGGAGATCTTCGAGGCGTCGACACTCGACGGCGCATCCATCTTCCGTTCGTTCTTCTCGATCGGCCTCCCGCTGGTCAAGAACGCCCTGTTCACGATCGGTCTCGTGCAGTTCTTCTTCCTCTGGAACGACCTGCTCATCGCCCTGACGTTCACCAACAGCAGCGACCTGCGCACGATCCAGGTCGGACTGCTCAACTTCACCGGAGAGTACGGAGCGGTGCAGTACGGGCCGACCTTCGCCGCGATCTCGGTCAACGTGCTCGGGACGCTGCTCATCTACGTGTTCCTCAACCAGCAGGTCATGAAGGGCCTGACCGCCGGATCGGTGAAGGGCTGACATGACGAACATCATCGAGATCTGGCTGGAGAACAGGCGCGGAGGCAAGACCCTCGGCATCGGCGAAGCCGAACCGCGGATCTCCTTCGTGGCGGATGCTGCGGCAGACGCCTTCGAACTGGGGTTCGTCGCCGACGACGGAACGGTGCGCGCCGAGCGCACGACGTCGACGCAGAGCGTCGCCTGGCCGTTCGCGCCTCTCGCGCCACGCGCCGGGGGAGACCTGCGCATCCGCGCCCTCGATTCCGGCCCCTGGAGCGAACCGGTGCGGATCGAGTCCGGGCTCGGTGACGACTGGCAGGTCGACTTCGCCTCGCCCTCGGTCGTGGCCGACCGCACGGCACCGCGGCCCGCGTATCTGCTTCGGGCTGCCATCGCCGAGGGGGCACTGCCCGGCGACATCGTGCGGGCCCGGATCCACTCCACGGCGCACGGCGTGTACGAGCTCGAGGTCAACGGTGAGCGTGTCGGGGACGACGTGCTCGCACCGGGGTGGACGAGCTATGGCCACCGTCTGCGCTACCAGACGCACGACGTCACCGCGGCGCTTCGCGTCGGCGAGAACGTGATCGGCGCATGGCTCGCCGACGGCTGGTATCGCGGTCACATCGGGTTCGACGGGGGCGTGTGGGACATCTACGGATCGGATGTCGCGCTGCTCGCGCAGCTCGAGGTCACCACGGCGGACGGTGTCACTCGACAGGTGGCCCTCGAGTGGCTCACGGCGCCGTCGCCGATCACCGCGGTCGGGTTGTATGAGGGCGAGAGCTTCGATGCGCGGTTGACGGAGGACGGCTGGTCCGCGCCGGGATTCGACGCCTCCAGCTGGAGTCCGGCGGCCATGTTGCCCCGAACCGATTTCCCGGCGGCGATCGAACCGCCGACCGCTCTGCCGGTGCAGGAGACCGAGACGCTGCGCCCGGTCACGGTCGAGCGTCAGCCGAGCGGCCGCATCCGTCTCGACTTCGGTCAGAACATCTCGGGGGTGCTCCGTATCCGGGTGCGAGCGGATGCCGGTCACACCGTGACGCTCCACCACGCGGAGGTCATCGAGAACGGCGAACTCGGCATCCGTCCGCTCCGGGCGGCGACATCGGTCGACAGCTACACCGCCGCGGGTTCGGGTGAGGAGATCTACACCCCTCGCTTCACGATCCACGGCTTCCAGTACGCCGAGCTCGAGAACTGGCCGGGCGAGCTCCGCGACGGAGACGTCGAGGCGGTGGTGATCCACACCGGCATGCAGCGCACGGGCTGGTTCGAGTCGTCGAACGACGGGCTCGACAGGCTGCACTCGAACGTCGTGTGGAGCATGCGCGACAACTTCGTCGATCTGCCGACCGACTGCCCGCAGCGTGACGAGCGCGTGGGGTGGACCGGCGACATCCAGGTGTTCGCGCCCACCGCGCTGCGCCTGTTCGCGGCCCACGGCACTCTCACCGGATGGCTGCGCGACCTCGCTGTCGAGCAGGCTGATCAGGGGCACGTACCCAACTTCGTACCGTGGGTCGAGTGCGGCTTCCCGAACTTCCCGACGGCCGCGTGGGGCGATGCGGCCGTGATCGTGCCGTGGGAGATGTACCGCAACGACGGCGACATCCGGATCCTCTCCGACCAGTACCCGAGCATGCGCGCCTGGGTCGACCTGGTCGACGAGCTCACCGATCACACAGGACTCTGGAACACCGGCTTCCAGCTGGGCGACTGGCTCGACCCGACCGCACCACCGGAGGACCCCGGCAAGTCCCACACCGACAAGTACCTGGTCGCGACGGCCTATCACGTGCGCACGGCGCGCATCGTGGCCGACGCGGCTGCTCTGCTCGGCGAGGAGGCGGATGCCGCGCACTATCGCGGTGTCGCGGAACGAGCGTCCCGCGCCTTCCAGGATGAGTTCCTCAGCGACAGCGGCCGCGTGGTCAGCGACACTCCGACCTCGATCGCCGTCGCGCTGGTGTTCGAGCTCTTCGAGAACGAGGAGCAGGTGCGGCGGGCCGGTTCGCGGCTGCAGGAGCTCGTCGGAGCGGGCGGCTTCCACATCTCGACCGGTTTCGTCGGCACCCCGATCATCTGCGATGCGCTGGTGCGCGCCGGGAGCATGGACTACGCCTATCACCTGCTGCTGCAGGACGAGCTGCCGTCTTGGCTGTATCCGGTCAGCATGGGCGCGACGACGATCTGGGAGCGCTGGGACAGCATGCTGCCGGACGGATCCATCAACCCCGGCGACATGACGTCGTTCAACCACTACGCGCTCGGAGCCGTCGCCGACTTCCTGCACCGGGTGGTCGCGGGGCTCGCGGCGGATGCGCCCGGGTGGGAGAGGATCCGCTTCGAGCCGCAGCCGGGCGGTCGTCTCGAGCACGCGAGTGCGCGGTACGACAGCGTTCGCGGCACGGCGTCGATCGCGTGGCGGCGTGACGGCGAGCGCCTGTCCATCGACGTCGAGGTGCCCGCGGCATCCATCGGCGTGCTCGTTCTTCCGGGATCCGCGGAGGAGATCCCCGTCGGCCCCGGGCGCCACTCGTTCACCACGACGTTCCGCGCCGTGGAGGACGACCCCGAACGGCCGTTCTTCGGCTGGCGCAGACCGGAGCCCGTTCTCGAGACCGAGGGAGCAGCATGACTCAGCAGCACATCCGGCCGGGGCAGGTGTGGCTCGACACGAAAGGCGAGCGCATCCACGCCCACGGCGGATCCGTCATCACCGTCGACGGCGTGCACTACTGGTACGGCGAGAACAAGGAGTTCTCGACGCCGGGGAGCGGGATCTGGCACTGGGGAGTGCGGTGCTACTCGTCGATCGACCTCGTGAACTGGGACGACCGGGGCGTCATCATCCCGCCGGACGAGGACGACGAGTCCTCACCGCTGCATCCGACTCAGGGGCTCGACCGACCGCACATCATCTTCAACGCCGAGACCCGCACGTACGTGTGCTGGGTCAAGGTCATGACGAAGGGATCGGTGCAGCGCTCGACGGTGCTCACCAGTGACAGCATCCTCGGTCCGTACGAGATCCAGCGCACCTGGCTGCGTCCGCTCGACATGAGCGCCGGGGATTTCGATCTGGTCGTCGATCCGCACGACGGCAAGGGGTACTACTACTTCGAACGGGTGCATTCCGAGATGATCTGCGCCGACCTCACCAGCGACTACACCGATGTCACCGGGTACTACTCGACCCACTTCCCGCAGCCGCAGCCGCCGTACGTGCGCGAGGCTCCGGCGCACTTCCAGCGCGGCGGACTGCACTACCTGCTGACCTCCGGCACCACGGGGTATTACCCGAACCCGTCCGAGTCGGCGGTGGCGCGAAGCTATCACGGTCCGTTCGAGGTGCTCGGCGACCTGCATCCGGGCGACGAGTCGCGCACCTCGTACCACTCCCAGATCTCATCGGTGTTCCGGCATCCAGGAAAGAAGGACCTCTATATCGCCGTCGCCGATCGGTGGCTGCCGCGGTATCTCGAGCACGGCGACCGCGCGCGACAGGCGTTCATCGAGCATTTCGCACCGGGGAAGGACGGCGACGAGCCGATGGAGGAATTCGCCTACGTCGACACCTCGATCGCCGACTACGTCTGGCTGCCGATCCGATTCGAGGGCGACCGGCCGATCATCGACTGGCGCGACGAGTGGTCTCCCGACGAGTACGAAGACGCCTGAGCGACCTCAGTCGAGCAGGCTCGTGATGGCAGGGTCTCGGCGGGCGACCTCAGCGGCCGTGCCGACGATGACGTGACGCATCGCGGCCACCGCGACGGCCGGCGTGACGTCCGCACGGTGGGCCAGGCTCACTGTGCGCCTCATCATCGGGTGCGAGATCCTGACCGACCGCAGCGCCGGCTGATCGAGCAGCACCATCGCCGGAACCACGGCCACGCCGACGCCTCGTTCGACGAAGCGGAGCAGCGCGTCCATCTCGGCGCCCTCGAGGACGAAGTTCGGGGTCAGCCCTGCCGAGCGGAAGGCCGCATCGGTCGTCGCCCGCAGCTCATAGGTCTCGTCGAGCGCGATCAGCGGCAGGGTGGCGAGGTGGTCGAGGCTCATCACCGTGGAGGTCGAGACGGGAGGCTCGGATGCGGCGGACACGGCCACCAGCTCTTCGGTCAGCAGCGGCATGCGCGTCAGGCTGAAGCCCGACGGCGGCGGACCCTCCGACTCCGTGATGAGAGCGATGTCGACGGCACCCACGGCCAGCTGATCGACGAGCAGCCTCGACCCGCTCTCGGTGAGGTGCAGGTCGACGCCCGGGTGCGCGGCGTGGAAGGTGCTGATCGCCTCGGCGACGAGGCTGATGCAGAGGGTGGGCGGTGCGCCGAGTCGCACGCGGCCACGGCGGAGTCCGGCGAGTTCGGCCATCTCATCGCGGATCGCGTCGGACTCGGCGAGCATGCGCTGAGCGCGGGGGAGCAGGGCCTCTCCGGCGGCGGTGAGTCCGATGTGCCCGCGCGCCCGGTGGAAGAGCTCGGCGCCGAGCTCGCGTTCGAGTGTCGAGATCTGTCGGCTCAGCGACGGCTGCGCGAGGTGCAGGTGCTCGGAGGCGCGGGTGAAATGGCCGAGGCGGGCGACCTCGACGAACCCGCGGAGCTGCTCGAGGTTCATGTTTTCAGTGTATCGATACCAGTAGAACAATGCATTGGAGTTATCGGGGCACCGTACTTAGCGTGGAAGGCATGAGCACTCGCGAACGTCAGATCTCCACCACGGTCCTGGTCATCGGCACCGGCGGCTCCGGGCTGCGGGCGGCGATCGAGGTCGCCGAGCACGGCATCGACGTCCTCGCCGTCGGCAAGCGCCCGCGCCAGGACGCGCACACCTCTCTCGCCGCCGGCGGCATCAACGCCGCGCTGGGCACCATGGACGAGGCCGACAGCTGGCAACAGCACGCCGCGGACACGATCAAGGAGAGCTACCTGCTCGCCAACCCGCACACGGTCGAGATCGTGACGCAGGGGGCCGAGCGCGGCATCCGGGATCTCGAGCGCTGGGGCATGGACTTCGCCCGCGAGGACGACGGCCGCATCTCGCAGCGGTTCTTCGGGGCGCACACCTTCCGTCGCACGGCCTTCGCCGGCGACTACACGGGTCTCGAGATCCAGCGAACCCTCGTCGCGAAGGCCGAACAGCTCGAGGTGCCGATCCTCGACCACGTCTACATCACGCGTCTGCTCGTGCGCGACAACGTCGTCTTCGGCGCCTACGGCTTCGACCAGTCGGACGGCACGCGCTACCTCATCCACGCGGATGCGGTGATCCTCGCCGCGGGCGGGCACAACCGCATCTGGCGCCGCACCTCGTCACGACGGGATGAGAACACCGGAGACTCGTTCCGGCTCGCGGTCGATGCGGGCGCCCGCCTGCGGGACCCGGAGCTCGTGCAGTTCCACCCGTCCGGGATCATCGAGCCCGAGAACGCCGCCGGGACCCTGATCTCGGAGGCGGCCCGCGGCGAGGGCGGGATCCTGCGCAACGCCCTCGGTGAGCGCTTCATGTCGAAGTACGATCCTGAGCGCATGGAGCTCTCGACACGCGACCGTGTCGCGCTCGCCGCGTACACCGAGATCGCCGAAGGGCGGGGCACCGAGAACGGCGGCGTCTGGCTCGACGTCTCGCATCTGCCGCGCGAGACGATCATGACCCGTCTGCCCCGCGTCTACCAGACGATGATGGAGTTGCAGATGCTCGACATCACGACCGATCCGATCGAGATCGCGCCCACCGCGCACTACTCGATGGGTGGCGTGTGGGTGCGTCCCGACGACCACCAGACCGACGTCGACGGGCTCTACGCGATCGGCGAGGCATCGAGCGGCCTGCACGGAGCCAACCGCCTCGGCGGCAATTCGCTCATCGAGCTGCTCGTCTACGGGCGCATCGTCGGGCAGGCGGCCATGGCGCATGCCGCGGGGCTCGACGCTCAGCGCCGCTCGGCGGACGCGGTCGCCCAGGCCCGCGCCGAGATCGACGACCTTCTCACGGCCGACGGTCGCGAGAATGTGCGAGCTCTGCAGCGCGCGATCCGCAACACCATGACCCAGCACGCCGGTGTCGTGCGGTCGGAGGACGGACTCCGTGCCGGCCTCGCCGAACTCGACATGATCGAGGGGCGGATGGAGGACATCGGCATCCACCCGGACATCGCCGGATTCCAGGATCTCGCGCATGCCTTCGACCTCAAGGCATCGGCGCTCGCCGCCCGAGCCACTCTCGAGGCGGCGCTGGAGCGTCGGGAGACGCGCGGATGTCACAACCGCAGCGACTACCCCGACACCGACCCGACGCTGCAGGTCAACCTCGTCTGGTCGCCGACCGGCGGAGTCACGCGCGAGTCGATCCCGGAGATCCCCGCCGAGATCGCCGAGCTCATGCGCGAGGTCGACACCGAGGGCAAGCTCGTCGAATAGCCGCATCCGAACTCGCTCCCGTCGCAGGGTGCATCGCGACGGGAGCGGTGGGGTGGTCGAGCGAGGTAGGAGTCGCTCAGTCGCCCTCGTCGGTCTCCGGACCGTCGATGACCCCGATCCCGACCGCCTCATGGTCGGGCTCGGGGTCGTTTCGCGACGGAGCCTTGGGCTCTTCCGAGGGCTCCTTCTCGGTGCTCGGCTCTTCGAGTTCGTCGTTGCTCGGAACCTCCGACGGATCCGCGTCTTCGGGGGACTCCGCCTCCGCCGGCTTCTCGGCGGTGTTCGCCGGATCCTTGAACTCGCCGGCATCGCCGGACGAGGGCGTGGGAGTGGGGGTCTGGGCCTCGGGGTCGAGGCCGGAGGTCGGGTCCTGCTCGGGCGTGCTGTTCGTCATGATCGTCCCTTTCGCATCGAGTGCACCCCCAGCATCCGCCAGCGGCTGCGAGGCGAGAAGGGCCTTGACGACAGCCTCCGGAGCGTCCGTCTTCCTGCGCACGACGTAGGCTGAGGAGGTGACAGCGTACGTCTCGGCCTTCGATCTCTTCTCCATCGGAGTGGGCCCCTCGAGCTCCCACACGGTCGGGCCGATGCGGGCGGCCCTCGCGTTCGCTCATCGCCTGCGCTCGTCCGGAGCTCTCGATCGCGTCGCCCGCATCGGATGCACGCTGTACGGCTCTCTCGGCGCCACCGGAATCGGTCACGGCACGCCGGATGCGGTCGTCGCGGGCCTTCGCGGGCTGTCGCCGGAGAGCTGCGACCCGGCCGACGTGCGCGCCGCCTGGACCGACCTTCGCGACGGCGCCACGGTGCGCGTCGACGGGGTCCATGAGATCCCGTTCTCGAAGGCCGACATCGTCTTCGAGCCGCGGACCCGGCTGCCCGGTCATCCGAACGCGATGACCATCACCGCCCGGGACGATGCCGGCGGTGTCGTCTCCGAAGAGACCTATTACTCCGTCGGCGGCGGGTTCATCCGCCGGGACGGCGAAGAGGCGAAGCTCGCCTCGGCCCCACTGCCCTACTCGTATGCCGACGCCGCGTCGCTCCTCGCACTGTGCGACGAGCACGGACTGTCGATCGCCGAGATCGCGCGACTCAACGAGACCGCTGAGCGTTCGGAAGAAGAGGTCGCCGCCGGACTCGATGCGATCTGGGACGCCATGGCCGCGTGCGTCGAGAACGGACTGCACTCGGACGGCGTCCTGCCGGGGATGCTCAAGGTCAAGAGGCGGGCGAGCATGATCCGCGCGCAGCTCGAGGAGGCGGAGGCCGACGGTCATCGCGAGCTGCCGGGAGAGTGGCTCGGTGCCTTCGCGCTCGCGGTCAACGAAGAGAACGCGGCGGGCGGTCGCGTCGTCACGGCGCCGACCAACGGCGCGGCCGGCATCCTTCCCGCCGTCGCGATGTACTGGTGGCGGTTCCTGGCGGACTCGGGCCTCGGTGCGGGCAATGCCGTGACGCCGTACGGAGAACTCGTCGGCAGTGCGCTGCTCGGCTTCGACGGCACGCGGGCGATCGAGGCGGCGCAGGCCGAGGACGACGACGCCGTCGCCGACGCGAACCGCCGCCGTGGCATCCGTCGGTTCCTCCTCACGGCCACGGCGCTGGGCTCGCTGTTCAAGGCCAACGCCTCGATCTCGGGGGCCGAGGGCGGCTGCCAGGCCGAGGTCGGCTCGGCCTGCGCGATGGCTGCCGGAGGGCTCACCGCCGTGATGGGCGGCACCAACCGGCAGATCGAGAACGCCGCCGAGATCGCGATGGAGCACCACCTCGGGCTCACCTGCGACCCGATCGGCGGCCTCGTGCAGATTCCGTGCATCGAGCGCAATGCGATCGCCGCGTCGACGGCGGTGACGGCCGCCCGTCTGGCGCTGCGCGGCGACGGCAGCCACTATGTCTCCCTCGACGCGGTGGTCGAGACGATGCGCCAGACCGGAATCGACATGTCGACCAAGTACAAGGAGACCAGCGAGGGTGGTCTCGCGGTCAACGTCATCGAGTGCTGAGTCACGCCGGGCGCGTCGGCGGCTGCGGATAGCCTCCTCTGAGGAGGCGCGCATGGAATCGATCTGGACCCCGGGCAGTCGCAGGCGGCGGGAGCAGCCCATCGTCGCCGTGCGCGCGAATGGTGACGCGCCGGATTCCGGCCGCATGTGGCCGACCACCATTCCCGCCGTCGCCCAGGTGCTCGAGGAAGGCATCGATCTCGCTCCCGGGGTGACCTTCCTCGTCGGCGAGAACGGCAGCGGCAAGTCGACGATCGTCGAGGGCATCGCCGTCGCCTACGGGCTCTCGCCCGAGGGAGGGTCCCGCCAGGCGATGCACAGCACGCGCCCCAGCGAGTCGCCGCTGTCGGAGTGGCTGCAGCTGCAGCGCGGAGTCGGAGCCAACCGCTGGGGATTCTTCCTGCGAGCCGAGACGATGCACTCGTTCTACACCTACCTCGAAGAGAATCCCTCCGCGAGGGGCGACGTGGCGTTCCACGAGATGAGCCACGGCGAGTCCTTCCTCGCTCTGCTCGACAGTCGATTCGATGAACCCGGCTTCTACTGTCTCGACGAGCCAGAGGCAGCGCTCTCGTTCCAGTCCACCCTCGCCCTCATCGCGGTGCTGCAGCGCATCGTCGACGACGGTGGTCAGGTGCTGTGCGCGACGCACTCGCCGGTGCTCGCCGCGCTGCCGGGAGCTCGCATCCTCGAAGTGGGGGAGTGGGGCATCCGTCCCGCCGAGTGGAACGACCTCGAGCTGGTGAACCACTGGCGGTCGTTCCTGCAGGACCCGCCGCGGTACCTGCGGCATCTGCTCGACTGAGGGGAGCGCGCAGATCTGGTCGTAGGCTGGCGCCATGACCGAGCAGCGTGCGCCCAAGAAGCGCGGGCGTCCGCGTGGCGTGTCCGATGCGCGCGAACGCATCATCGCCGCCGCAGTCGACGAGTTCGGCGAGCACGGATACGACGGCACGACGGTGCGCTCGATCGCGGCTCGTGCCGACGTCGACTCGGCGCTCGTGCACCACTACTTCGGCACGAAGGCAGACCTCTTCGCTGAGGCGGTCGGCATTCCGCTGCGCCCCGACATCGACGTGCCGGCCATCGTCGCGGGTCCGCGTGACGCCGTCGGCGAGCGTCTCGTGCGGTACGTGCTCGAGGCCTTCGAGCAGCCCGACATCCGTCGCCGCGGGGTCATGCTCATTCGGACGGCGATCGGCAGCCGGCTCACCACGCCCCTTCTCGCGGGGTTCCTCTCTCGCGAACTCATCGGCCGGATCGCGAAGACGCTCGGCGTCGCGGATGCCGAGCTGCGCGCCACACTCGTCGCCTCGCAGATCGCCGGCCTGCTGCTCACGCGCTACGTGCTGCGGCTCGCGCCGATCGCCGCGGCATCCGTCGATGACATCGTCTCGCGGGTCGGACCGACCGTGCAGCGCTACCTCTTCGAATAGCGCGGGCCACGCGCCGCACTGCCGCCTGCATCCCGCCTCGGCTTCGGGCACGAGTACCCGTTGACCCCGCGACTCGCACGGCGCATAATTCATCACATGATGAATAACGCGGCGGTCGAGATCTCGGGGCTGCGAGTGCGACGGGGAAGGACGCAGGTCTTCGACGGTGTCGACCTGGTGATCCCCCGGGGCGAGATCACCGGCTTGCTGGGTCCCTCGGGATGCGGCAAGACCACGCTGATGCGCTCGATCGTGGGTGTGCAGCGGATCACCGCCGGCACGGTGACGGTGCTGGGAGAATCGGGCGGATCGCCGCGGCTGCGGCATCGGGTGGCGTACGGAACACAGGGTGCCGCCGTATACGGCGATCTCACCGTCCGGCAGAACCTCTCGTACTTGGCGGCGGTGCTGAAAGCACCGAAGGGCGACGTCGACCGGGTGCTCGACGAGGTCGGGCTTCGGGCGCAGGCCGCCCAGCTCGTCGACTCGCTCAGCGGTGGCCAGGCGACGCGCATCTCGCTGGGGATGGCACTGATCGGATCCCCCGAGCTCATCGTCCTCGACGAACCCACGGTCGGCCTCGACCCCGTGCTGCGCGCCGAACTGTGGGACCTGTTCCGCGGCCTCGCCGCGCGCGGCGTCACCATGATCGTCTCGAGTCACGTGATGGACGAGGCGCTGCGATGCGATCGGCTCGTGCTGATGCGGGGCGGGCGGATCATCGCCGACACGGACCCAGCCGGACTCCTCGCCGACACGGGCACGACGGAGCCCGAGGCGGCGTTCCTCGCCCTGATCGAGCGGGACAGCCGAGCGACCGGGGGTCCAGCGGCGGGCAGCACCCGGCGCGCACGGCGGGAGGCCTCGGAATGAACGGCGGTCGGATGCTCGCCACCGCCGCCCGGGTGCTCGGACAGCTGCGGCACGATCCTCGCTCGATCGCGCTGATGCTGATCGCGCCGAGCCTGCTGGTCGGACTCTTCGCGTGGCTCTTCAGCGATCAGGACGGCGTGTTCGATCAGTTCGGGGGAGCGATCCTCGCGCTGTTCCCATTCATCGTGATGTTCCTGATCACCTCGATCACCACCCTGCGGGAGCGACGCTCCGGCACCCTCGAACGTCTGATGACCACTCCGCTCGGCAAGGCCGACTTCATTCTCGGCTATGCCCTGGCGTTCGGGCTGATGGCGCTGCTGCAGGCGATCATCACCGTGTCGTTCGCGGTCGGCGTCTGCGGGCTCGACGTCGACGGTGAGCTCTGGCAGCTCGGACTCGTCGCCGTCGTCGACGCTCTCCTGGGCACCGCCCTTGGGCTCCTCGCGAGCGCCTTCGCGCAGACCGAGTTCCAGGCGGTGCAGTTCATGCCGCTGCTCGTCTTCCCGCAGATCATCCTCGGCGGGCTCTTCATGCCGCGCGATCAGATGCCCGACGTGCTGTACGCCATCTCGGACTGGCTGCCCCTGAGCTATGCGATCGACACGATCAACGCCGTCACGGCCGGCGACGAGGGCTGGGACGTGTACGGACCCCTGCTGGTCGTCGTCGCCTTCGGAGTCGGGGCGCTCGTCCTCGCATCGCTGACCCTGCGACGTCGCACCGCGTGAGGCAGGGGTCAGCGCGCGGCGCGGTTCTTGGTGTGCTTCGTGGGCACGGCCGCCCACGGGTCCTCCGGCCAAGGATGCCTCGGGTAGCGCCCTCGCATCTCCGCGCGAACCTGGGCATAGGGGCCCGACCAGAACGAGGCGAGGTCGTCGGTGACCGCGAGAGGGCGCCCCGCGGGCGACAGCAGGTGGAACAGCACCGGTACGCGTCCGTCGACCAGTCGAGGGGTCTCGGCCCAGCCGAAGCACTCCTGCAGCTTCACAGCGACGACCGGGGGTGCCGAGGTGTCGTCCGGGTCGGGGTAGGTGATGCGGATACGGGATCCGCTCGGCACCGCGAGGCGCTCGGGTGCGAGCTCGTCGAGGCGCGCCGCCTCGGGCCAGGGCAGCAGTCGACGCAGAGCCGAGGACAGATCCACTCGCGCTGCGGGGGTGCCGCCCGCCAGGGTGTCGAGCTCGGGAGCGAGCCAGTCATCGAGAGTGCTGAGCAGCCCGGCATCCGACACGTCGGGCCACGGGCCGCCGAGCTCTCGCCGCAGCAGGGCCAATCGGCGTCGGAACGCGGTCGCGGCATCCGACCAGGCGAACATGCCGAGCCCGTCGCGCAGGAACGCGCGGCGCACGGCATCCCGCCCCTCTTGAGCAGAGGGGCGCACGGGCGAGGACGAACGCAGGATCGCACCGACGCGGCGCTCACGGCGGGCCTGCACGCGACCTCCCGTGAACTCCGCCTCGACTCGGTCGGTCAGCAGGTGGCTCGCAGCGCGTTCCATCTGGGCTTCCGTGAGCACAGCCGCGGATCGGATGATCGCGCCTGACCCGGCCGCCACTCGGGCCGTGGCCCGCGCGACGTCGGCGACCGCGAGCCACTCGACTGCGGCGAGCGGGCCGGTGACTCCGGCACGGGTTCCGGATGCCAGGAGGAAGACCGCTCCGTCGGCGGTGCGCTCGACGCGATGCGCGATCCGGTCGGGGAATGCGAGTGCGATCACGAGTCCGACGCCGTCGAGATCCGATCGCACGTCCCTCGCCGGAGCGACCATGCGCTCGAGGCGGTTCGCGTCGTCACGCCAACGGCGAGCGTCCGGTGTCCGTCCGCCGCGCAGGATGATGAGCGCCTGTGAGACGTCGGCCTCGGCGATGCGCAGGTCGCCGCCGAGCACGGCGACGACCTCGGCGGCGAGACGGCTGCCGACGACCGGGCTGCCGTCACGGAAAGCGCGGGCGAGCCGGGGGTCGGCGGGGATCCGGGCGAGAGCTCGACCCTCGGCCGTGGCGCGGCCCTCGTCGTCGATCGCGCCGAGACCGCGCAGCACCGAGACGGCATCGGCCAGGTTGTCTCGGGGCGGCGGGTCGATCATGCGCAGGCCTTCTGCACCCGGGGCACCCCAGCAGGCGAGCAGCAGGGCGGCATCCGCGAGGTCGGTCACCGCGATCTCGGGTGCCGGGCGGGCCGGGGCGGCCGCATAGGTGCGTTCGTCGACGCAGCGGATGACGACGCCCGGTCCCTGGCGCGTGGCGCGACCGGCGCGCTGCACGCATGACGAGCGCGACGCGGCAGTCGTGACCAGACCCGTCATGCCGCGCGCGGCATCACGCTGCGGATGCCGCGACAGACAGCTGTCGACGACGAGGCGCACTCCGGGCACGGTGAGCGACGACTCCGCGAGCGAGGTCGTCACGATGATGCGCGGAGGCTCGTCCGGTCGACGGCCGCGGATCACGGCATCCTGCTCCGCCGCGGGGATCTGACCGTGCAGCTCTCGCACGTCGAACGCCGCGCTCGCATCGCGGATGCGGCGAGCGATCTCCGACACCTCCCGCGCGCCCGGAGCGAACACCAGCACATCGGCCCGAGGGTTCTCGCGGACCAGCTCGAGTGCGGCCGCTGTCGTCGTGCGTGCGACGTGGTCGAGGAAGCCCCAGGTGACACCGCGCTCATCGAGGCGCGGCGTCGAGCTGGGAGCCCAGCGCTCGGTGAGAGGGAACGCCGGCACAGCGTGGTCGACGATCGGCGCGGGCAGGTCGTCGGTGCCGAGGACGGAGGCGATGCGCGCGGCATCCAGCGTCGCCGACATGGCGACGACCACGAGGTCGTCGCGCAGCTCGCGGACCTCCGAGAGCAGGCCGATCAGCAGGTCGGTCTCGAGTGCGCGCTCGTGCACTTCGTCGAGGATGACGGCATCCACACCGTCGAGGCCGGGGTCGTCGATCATGCGACGCAGCAGCACTCCGGCGGTGACGAACTCGATGCGGGTCGCCGCACCTGCCGAGCGCTCGCCGCGCACGGTGAAGCCCACGCGGGTGCCGAGCGCCGAGCCGTCGAGATGAGCGAGGCGGCGGGCTGCGGCGCGAGCCGCGACGCGGCGAGGCTGGGTGACGATCACGCGCCCGGACGACCGTGACGCCAGCAGCGGCGGCACGAGAGTGGTCTTGCCCGTGCCGGGCGGGGCGCTCACGACCACTGATCCGCTCCCGTCGAGCGCGGCCCCGAGTTCGTCCAGCGCGGCCGCGAACGAGAGCCCGGCGCCGATGGCGGCGAGGTCGAAGGCGGCGGCGGTCATTCCCTCAGTCTGCCTGGTCTCCGGAGTCATCGAGCACGGGTGGCGGAGACGACGGATGCCGCGACCGAATCGGCCGCGGCATCCGCTGTGCGCTGTGTGCTGACTACTCCGCTGCGGGAGCCGGAGGTGCCGGCGGCGGCGGGGTGGTCGGCGCAGACTGGCGGGTCGGCGTCGACGGTGCGGATGCCGCAGCCACGCCTTCGCCGATCCCGCGACCCACGGCCTGGCCCTGGATGATCGACGCGAGGTCGAGGCCGGTCGCCGCGCTGACGCTGTCGAACACCGACTTCAGTGCCTTCGCGCTGTCGGCGCCGACGACGCTCGACGCGCCGTCCTCGCCGGAGCCGCCGATGATCGAGACGCTGCCGATCGCGGCGTAGCCCTTCGAGAACTCGGCCATGATCGACGGCAGGGTGTCGAGCACCCGCTGCGACAGGAACGCGTCCTGGTTCGAGGCGATGGCCTTCGCCTCTGCCTCGACGGCGGCGGCTCGCGCCTCACCCTCGGCGCGGATGGCGTCTGCTTCGGCGTTCGCGCGCAGTCGGCGGGCTTCGGACTCGGCCTCGGCCTGCGCACGCAGTGCGTCGGCCTCACCGGTGGCTCGGGCGATCGCGGCTGCGGCCTCACCGTCGGCCTTGGCCTTGTCGGCCTGCGCCTGCTGCTCGGCGATGCGGGTGCGGGCCTCGGCCTGCTTCACCTGCTCGATCGCGCCCGCCTCCGCCGCACGCTCACGCGTGTAGAGCTCGGCCTGTGCCCGGGTCTCTGCCTCATAGCGCTGTGCGTCGGCGACGCGCTTGACGTCGGCGTCGAGCTGGGCCTGGCGGTTCTCCGCCTGCTGCTGCAGCACGGCCTGCTGAGCCTGCTCGCGGGCGAGATTCTCGGCCTGCTCGGCCTCGGCGCGAGCCCGACCGATGCCGGCGTTGGCGTTGGCGGTGTTCGTGTCGAGAGCCGTCTGCTCGACCAGGTTGGCTTCCTGGTTGGCGATGTTCTTCTGGTTGATCGCGCGGTCGGCATTGGTCTGCGAGATCTCGGCAGACTGACGCTTCGCCTGGATCTCGGGAGCACCCAGCGACTGGATGTAGCCGACCTTGTCGGTGATGCCCTTGATCTGGAACGAGTCGAGGATCAGACCCTGCTCGGCGAGCTCCTGCGAGACGTCGGCGGCGATCTGGTCGGAGAACTTCTTGCGCTCGCGCATGAGCTCGACGACAGACAGCGTCGCGACGATTCCACGGAGCGCACCTTCGAGCTGCTCAGTGGTGAACTGCTCGATCGCCTTGTCCTGCGAGGCGAAACGCTCGGCGGCGCGGCGCACGAGGATGGGGTCGGAGCCGATCTTCACGATGGCGACGCCGTCGACGTTGAGGGTGACGCTGTCGAGCGACTGGGCCTCGGCGTTGAGCGACACCTGACGCGAGCGCAGCGAGATGATCTCGTGGCGCTGGGTGATCGGGTTGACGAGGGACTTGCCGTTCACGATGACCGTGACGGGCGACTCCGACATCTCGTCTCTGGTCGTGCCGTCGGCCGAGATGACGGCCCGCTGCACCTTCTGCTTGCGCCCCGAGATGACGAGCGCCTCATCGGCGCGAGCCACCTTGATCCAGCTGCGTGCGAACAGCAGCAGGATGAGCAGGACGACGATAGCGATGGCTATGCCGATCCCGACGATGATCAGGATGCCGACGATTCCGGCGATCTCCATGGATGACCTCCCTGGTTCCCCCCGAGGGGGCGGTCGTGGATGCCGGCGCGGCCGCGCGGGCGTTCACGCTCCACCCTGCCAGAAAAGAGGGGAGGGTGTCGGGGCGGGATGCCGCCGGATCTCGGCGATGCGGAGGAGATCTGCGATACGGAGGAGGCTCAGCGCCGCGACATCCTCCGTACGGCGGAAACCCTCCGTATGCGCCGAGCTCGTTCGGTCAGCGACCGCGGATTGCGTGCGTGCGTCGGGGTCAGCGACCGCGGAGCTTCTCCGCCAGATCGCGGAGCGTCTTCAGCTCGGCGTCGTCGAGGCGCGACATCCGCTCGGCGATCGACCGGCCATGCACCGTGGCGACGCTGCGGAACTGGCGCACGCCGGCATCCGTGGCCCTGATCAGCGCACCGCGCCCGTCGTCGGGGTCGGGGCACTTCGAGACGAGTCCGCGGGTGACCATGCGGTCGACGAGGCGCGAGACGCTCGGCTGGCTGATCAGCATGTTCGCCGTGACGTCGCGCAGGCGGGCCGACATGCCGGGGGAGCGGGTCACCGTGAGCAGCACGTCATACTCCGCCTGCCCGAGATCGGTGTCATCGAAGTCGGTGTTCATCTCCGTGAACAGCTCGTGCTGTGCACGGAACAGGCTCTCCCAGGCCTCGAGGGCGAGCTTGCGATCGGTCATGGAGAACAGCGTACTGGCAACAGTAAAGGGCCGGTCGGAGAGGCTCCCGACCGGCCCTTGTCCCTTGCACCAAGAGTGTCCTGCAATCACATGCGGTGTATGCCACAGCAAACATTCACCGTGCGATCACTCTATAACGGCGAG